>Ga0302296_1000575_pt1 | contig 29995 bp, 17 predicted proteins | sample III_Fen_N3_1_FD_194546 | JGI IMG/M metagenome (GOLD analysis project Ga0302296, IMG submission 194546) | Peat permafrost microbial communities from Stordalen Mire near Abisko, Sweden - III_Fen_N3_1 | ecosystem: Environmental > Terrestrial > Soil > Wetlands > Permafrost | place: Sweden: Abisko...
TTAAAGGCTTCGTGGTAAGCGACTGGGGTAGCATTGGTGAAATGATAGCTCACGGTTATGCCAAAGATGGCTATGATGCAGCCATGAAAGCCATTAATGCCGGTTCGGATATGGACATGGAAAGTCGATGTTATCGCGACAATCTGAAACAGCTTGTTCAAGACGCTAAAGTTGACATCTCCACCATTGATGAAGCAGTAAAACGCATCCTTGTCAAGAAATTTGAGCTTGGGTTATTCGACGATCCGTATCGCTTTTGCAATGCAGAAAGAGAAAAGAAACAAACCAATAATCCTGAAAACAGAGCATTTGCACGCGAAATAGGTGAAAAAAGTATTGTACTCCTTAAAAACGAAACGCTGAGTAATGGCAAAACATTGTTGCCTCTCTCCAAACAAACCAAAAAAGTGGCTCTAATAGGACCATTATTCAAAGCTACAACGGCTAATCATGGATTCTGGTCAATAGCTTTTCCTGACGATTCTACCCGAATTATATCCCAATATCAAGGTGTTAAAAACAAATTGGACAAGAATTCCACCATTTTATATGCCAAAGGCTGTAACATCAATGACAATGACAAAACAGGTTTTGCAGAAGCAATAAATGCAGCTAAATCGGCTGACGTGGTTATTATGTCGCTCGGTGAAGCCGCTGATATGAGTGGTGAAGCAAAAAGCAAAAGTAACCTGCAGCTTCCCGGTGTTCAGGAAGAGTTATTGAAAGAAATCTATAAAACCGGTAAACCGGTCGTTTTATTACTCAATGCCGGTCGGCCTTTAATTTTCAATTGGGCTTCAGATAATATTCCGTCTATTCTGTATACATGGTGGTTGGGAACCGAAGCCGGAAATTCAATTGCCGATGTGGTTTTCGGCGACTATAATCCTGCTGGCAAATTGCCAATTTCATTTCCTCGTACCGAAGGACAAATTCCGATTTACTACAATCACTTCAACACCGGACGACCTGCAAAGGATGAAAATGACAAAAATTATGTTTCTGCTTATATCGATTTACAAAACAGCCCCAAATATCCGTTTGGTTATGGACTTAGTTACACTAAATTCGACATCAGCAATCTGAAATTATCCTCCGGTGAATTAGGCAGAGGAGATAAACTGACTGTTACGGTGAATATTGCCAACACGGGAAACTATGATGGAGAAGAAGTTGTTCAATTGTATATTCGCGATTTGGTTGGATGTGTAGTTCGCCCTGTGAAAGAATTAAAAGGCTTTCAAAAGATAATGTTGAAAAAAGGAGAAACCAAACAACTTACTTTCACCCTCACCCCGGAAGATTTAAAATTCTATAATAACGAAATTGAATATATCAATGAAGCCGGCGACTATGAACTATTTATTGGAAATTCTTCTGATGCCGGTTTAAAAGCAAACTTTAAATTAACCCTATAATGAGAAGGCATTATCTCCAATCATCTTAATATATTCGTAGCATTCTGATTAAAAGTCAGGATGCTACGAGTTTCTAAAAACTATGAAAAAAACCATTATCCTTCTCTCAGTCAATTTGCTTCTTTTTAGTGCTTGTAAAACCGACGATCCGAGTACAGCAACTCCTGCAACCCGTACGCTGCAAATTACAAGTGTGCAACTAAACAACGCCATTCTGACAAATAATTCGGAGCTTTACGGTGTCAGTTTTTCTAAAGCACCGATTGTAAAGATCGTTTTTAATGACTCAATAAATCTGAGTAAGTTTATATCCTCTGCAATTACATTTAGCGGCGAAATTGGTACAAACTTTAGCACTACTCAAGGAGACAATAACAAAACATTGCTTCTTACCAGTTCTGTTTTGCCCAAAGCACTAACCGAATATAGCATTACTATTAGTTCGGGGAATAATCTGGGAGGAAAAATTTCAACCGCTTTTTCGTCTAAATTCGTTACCGAACTGGATTCTACTCCTAAATTCCCTGTTATTTCCGATGACAGTTTGCTGACTTTAGTTCAGAAAAAGACATTTGATTATTTCTGGAGTTATGCTCACCCGACTTCCGGTCTTGCAAGAGAAAGACTTGGCTCGGGAGAAACAGTGACAACCGGTGGTTCCGGTTTTGGTATCATGACTATCCCTGTAGCTATTCAACGTGGATTTATCACTCGTGCCCAAGGGGTGCAGCGGCTTAATCAGATTGTAAACTTCCTCAGCCTTTCCACTACCGATAAATTTCACGGGGCTTTTCCCCATTGGATGAATGGTGCCACAGGAAAAGTGGTTCCTTTCAGTACCAAAGATGATGGTGCCGACCTTGTAGAAACCGCTTTTCTGATGCAAGGCCTGTTGACAGTTCAATCCTATTTCAAAGATGGAAATACAGATGAGAAAGCACTCTGTACCAAGATTGAAACACTCTGGGAAAATGTAGAATGGACCTGGTTTCAGCAAAATGGACAACAAAAAATTTATTGGCATTGGTCGCCAAATTATGCCTGGGATATGAACATGCCTATATCCGGATGGAATGAAGGCTTGATTGTGTATGTACTGGCAGCCTCATCACCCACCTACCCCATTACAAAAGCAGTGTACGATACGGGATTTGCCCGCAGTGGAGCCATGAAAAATGGTAAAACTTTTTACGGAGTAACTTTGCCACTTGGCGAAGATAATGGAGGCCCGTTGTTCTTTGCTCATTATTCGTTCCTGGGTTTAAATCCCACTCATTTATCAGATGCCTATGCCAACTATTGGACGCAAAACACAGCTCATGCAAAAATCAATTACAACTATTGCGTAGCCAACCCAAAAGGATATTATGGCTACAGCGCCAATTGCTGGGGCCTTACTGCAAGCGACATTCAGAATGGTTACACAGCTTCGTCGCCCAACAATGACGTAGGGGTCATTGCTCCTACCGCCGCTTTAGCTTCATTTCCTTACACGCCTACCGAGAGTATGCGCGCTCTGCATTTCTTCTATTATACACTGGGTGATAAAATGTGGGGCAACTATGGTTTTAAAGATGCGTTTAACCTGAATACACGCTGGTTTGCCGATTCCTATTTAGCCATCGACCAGGGACCCATCGTAGTGATGATAGAGAATTACCGCACCGGACTGCTTTGGAATTTATTTATGCAGAATACAAATGTGCAAGCAGGATTGACCAAACTTGGATTTACTTATTGACCCGACACAAGATTTAATAAAGCGGAGTTCGGTTTACCGGTAATCCATCTTCTTAATCTGTCGTAAACTGGTTTTTCGATAAGGAGATATATCAAAACAGACACTACCCAAAGCAGTATGAAATTTCGGTCAGGCAAAAGAATAAGCTTACAAATCTTCAGGTTCACGTAGCTGATATGTACCAGATAAAATGCAAAAGAAGCATTTCCCAACAAGACAAACAGCCTGCTAGCAAAAATCCGTTGTAACCATGTTTTCTCTGTCATAAGTCCCGCAATGGCTAAGACTATGCCGATGGGCAAAATAAATGTATGCAGCAGCATACCGGCAGCGGTATCGGTACCACAGACATATATGTTTTTCTGAAACAACCCGATAACATATGTCGTAACTATAATAAGAACAAATCCGCTCAATGTTTTTTGGGTAAACCTGTTCAACAAGTCATGACGGTTATTCCTAAGTAGCTGAGCCAGTAGCATTCCTGCCAGAAACTGAACACTTCGCCCGGCAAAAGTGCTGTTGACAACAAATTCAATCGGGTAAAAGTACTGTGTAGGATTGCCATTCAGTTGATGCCACAGTTGACCGACCATCACGCTTCCTCCAAACAAAAAAGCCAGCCCAATCAAGATATACATCAAGTTCTTCCGTAGAGCAAAACACAGCAACGGAGCCAGCAGATAAAAAGTCATCTCCACATTCAGCGACCAAGCTTGCGCTATGCCGTAGAGATTCGTCTTGTTGGAGAAAGCGTGCACCAGCGTGTAAGTATCAAACCTGAAATGATATTTCCCGTATGCAGGATCCAAATAAAACGCTGTCAGAATAATCCAGTAAACAGGCATAATGCGCACAATGCGGAGCAACATATAACGTGAGTAATTTTTGACCGACTGCAATGGTTCATCAAAATACGAGTAGGTTATCAGAAATCCGCTGAGTACAAAAAACAGCGCAACACCAATATGAAACTCGTTGATAAAGCGCAATAATTCGGGGTGCATATCGTGTCGCCAGTACTTGCGGTTATGAAAAATGAAAACCAGAGAGGCTGCTAAAAACCGAAATCCGGTAAGCGAATTAAAGTACGTATTCTTGGGTGACGTCATTAATGTAGACAATATTGACTGGCGAGTAATTTGTTTCCTGAAAATCAAAATACAAAGATAAGATTTTGTATTGATAGTTTTCTACGAATATTCATTAAGGATAATCGAATTTTAATTTTAAAAAATGATGTGTGCATAAATAATATCTAAAATTGAGTTTTACTTTGACATCCGATATTGACAGGATATATGCTGTTGAATAAAAAAAATCAAATCTAAAAGAACTAGGATTATAAATTCTGATAACATTGTGCGCGTTTTGGACATTTAATACGAATGTCAGGATAGTTAAAGGAAATATGAAGATGATGTTCTAATAAAATATGATTACCAATAAAGATTGAACAGAATGATAAATAAAGGGCAAAACATGGAATAATAAAATGAAAATGTTTAAAAACATATAAATATTAAGTGCACTTCAGGTAGTTTGATCTAATTTGTTAATAGAAAATCATCAATAGATTGTAAGATAGAGCTATTGGGCACGATCGCATGTTAATGTTTCAAAAAAAGAATATCTTACATTTAAGAAAATTCTATTGATTTTTTTTTCAAATGAGATATTTATCTTTTCAAATGAGATATTTATCCGAAATAATATTATATTTGCACCAGATATTTAGTTCATTTTTCACAACATGAGTTAAAAATCGTTGAAAATCACACAAAAATATCTGGAATAGATAGACAACAATCAGTATTCGTTAACCAAAAATCAATTAAAAACATGATGTACAATGATAGTTGAGTCGCATCTTTGATTCGACTGATGAAGCTAAAAACTTAAGAGTTTATATGCCATCAATTACCTTAATGGTAGAGTTATTAATCAATTTTTAATCTTTAATACAATGGAAAAAAAATGTAGAATTTCATTAATTAGTTTCATTCATAAATTTAGAACGGAATTATTTTTGAAAAAATTTTGGGTTTTAATGATGTTATCCGTGAGCATATGTGCTTTTGCTCAAAATAAACACATCGTCAAAGGAGTCGTAACCGACACTAAACAAGAGCCTTTGATTGGAGCCACAGTTAAGGTCAAAGGCAATACCTCAATAGTAACTGTGACAGATATAAATGGTCAATTCAGCCTTTCTGTTCCGGATCAAAATCAAACTCTTGTTGTTTCTTATATTGGAATGACCGAACAGCTAGTTCCGATTACTTCAAGAAGTCAGAACCTGAAGATTGAATTATCTGAAGACAAATTACAATTGGATGAAGTTGTAGTTGTAGGTTATGGTAGTATGAGAAAGAGTGACATTTCGGGTGCAATATCTTCGGTTCGTTCCGAGTCTCTTAAGAACCTGGCAACCAGTGATGCTGCAGCAGCCCTTCAGGGTAAGGCTGCCGGTGTTCAGGTTTTGACTACCTCGGGAGCTCCTGGTCAGGGTGCAAGTATCCGTATACGTGGTTACTCTTCAAATTCGGGTAGCATTGGGCCACTTCTTATTGTTGACGGTCTTAAAGTTGACAACATTCAGTATCTTGATCCTTCCATGATTGAATCTATGGAGGTGTTGAAAGATGCTGCTTCTGCTGCTATTTATGGAGCTCAGGCAGGTAATGGTGTTGTTTTGGTTACTACCAAATCTGGAGCAAAGGGTACTTCAAGTATTTCGTATGATGCCAGTCTCATCAGCAATAGCCTTGCCAAAAGTGCTGAAGTTTTTAACGCACAGGATTTTATTGCTTACAAAAAAATGTCTGGTCTTCCTATTGCAAATCAGTTAACATCATATAATTACGATGGTACAGATACCAACTGGGCCAAAGTAGTATTTGGCAATTCTTTGAGCCAACAGCATACACTTACTTTCCAGGGAGGGAATAATCAGGGACATTTCTTTACATCTCTTAATTTAATCAACAACGATGGTATCGTAAAAGGTAATAAAGATGTTTATAAACGTCTCACAGCTCAGATTAATGCTGACTATAATATTAAACCATGGTTGGAGATAGGCACTAACAACTCTATCGAAAAATGGTCAATGAAATCGGTAAGCCAGATGGGTCAGTACAGTTCATTGATGAACTGTGCACTGCTTATGGATCCATTAACTCCTGTTTACTATTCTTCTCCGGATCAGTTTTCTTCTTCAATGAAGCAGGCTTATGATGCAGGTAAGAATATTCTCAAAGACCCAAGCAACGGGCTCTACTACGCTACTTCGAAGTATGTAATCGATAATAATGGTAACCCATTGCTTCAAAGAGACCTTACTGACGGTTCAAATGGCGGTATTAACCTTCGTGGTGTATTTTATGGGAATTTCAAACCTGTGAAAGGACTGGTAATTACCTCTCGCTTTGGTTACCGTGCTGGACAGAGCACTTCACACAGTTATAGCACTCCATATTATGCCACATCTCAGGCGAATAGCTCGAACTATAGCATCTCGGCAAATGCAAATACCAGTTACTACTATCAGTGGGAAAACTTCGCGAATTATAACTTGAAGTTAGATAAACATAACATCACAGCAATGGGTGGTATGTCGTACACCGAGGATAATTCCGATAATGTTAGTGCCAGTGCTTCGGGTCCGGATATCTTGAAAGGATATGATTCTAACTTCCTCTATCTTGACTATGTAAAAAGTAATGTGGTGAGCGGTTCGGAAACAACGGTTAAATCTTTTGGTAATTCTCCTGGTAAATCAACTCAGATGGCCTATTTTGGACGTTTAATTTATTCTTATGACAACAGATACACTGCTCAGGCTAACTTCCGTGCGGATGCGTTCGATAATTCTAAATTGTCTGCATCAAACCGTTGGGGATATTTCCCATCATTTTCAGCAAGTTGGACAGCTAGCAACGAAAAATTCTTATCGAGTATCATGGATAAGGGAATTTTATCTTTCATGAGATTCCGTGGATCTTGGGGACAAAATGGTAATATTAGTGTACTAGGCGGTTACGGATATAGTACTAGCATCAGTTACAATGGCTCGTGGTATCAATATAGTGTAGATAACGGTTCTCCTACTTATGGTTCGGCACCATCAGGATTGGCTAATCCTGACTTGAAATGGGAAACCTCAGAACAGTTAGACCTTGCTACAGATTTGAGATTTTTTAAAGACAGACTTACTTTAACTGTTGACTACTATAACAAAGATACAAAGGATCTTCTCGTATCTGTCAGTCCAGCAGCAGAAGTTGGTATTGGCAGTACAACTATTAATGCAGGTTCTGTGAATAATCACGGTTGGGAATTTGATGCAAGCTGGAGAGATAACATTGGTAAAGATTTTACTTATACCATTAAAGCCAATTTAGCGACTTTAAACAATAATGTTACTTACCTTGATCCTTCGATTTCCCGCATTACCGGCACTACCGGTGGCAATAACCCTATCTACACTGCATTTGAGGTTGGTCAACCGATTTGGTATTTCAGAGGTTACAAATATTTAGGTGTTAATCATGACACAGGTGCAGCTATAATTCAGGATACCAATAAAGACGGGATTATATCTACTGCTGATATGACCTATATCGGAAAAGCAATTCCTGATTTCACATACGGTCTTACCATTAACCTCGCTTATAAAGATTTCGATATCAATATATTTGGTACCGGTACAAGTGGCAGTCAGATTTTTAATACGTTTTATCGTGCTGATACTCCGATGACTAACTCTCTGAAGTACTATTATGACAACGCTTGGACATCAACCAACAAAGGAGCTTCTATGCCGGATCCAAAGCAAGTTGTTAATGATTGGACATTCTGGGGTTCTTCAGCTTCTATATTTAGCGGTGATTACTTCAAGATCAAACAAGTACAGTTAGGTTATACCGTTCCTACATCGGTTGCCAAGAAGTTACTCATCAGCAAATTGAGAGTATATGTTTCTTTGGATGACTTCTTTACCTTTACAAGTTATCCTGGAACTGATCCTGAAACTGCTACTACTTCCACCGCCTCCTCACAAGGTTTTGATTATGGTACATATCCTACGTCTAAGAAGATTACGTTTGGTTTAAATCTGACATTCTAATCCATATATAATAATATTAATAATATGAAAAAATATAATATACTTTTCTTGCTTATAGTGCTGTTATTTACTGCATGTAGCGAGGATAACCTCAATATTGCACAGAAGGGTGTTGTTGATATCAGTAAGTTTTATAAAACTGATGCTGATGCGCAATCTGCTCTTACTGATGCGTATGCCAACTTTGCTCAAAATATCGGAGGTAACGACGGTATTTACGTTCCTTATAATATAATTTTCAACTACTGCGCAGATAACGTTCTTGCAGCAGGGGCATATTATGGAGACAACGACACACATGCCGCCATTAACGAATTTCGTTTTGATTCACAGAATGGAGATATTAGTGCTTTGTACAAACGTTTCTACTATGCTATCTATCATTGTAACCTTGTTATCACAAATTTCAAAGTTACAGATAGTCCTGTTAAGGCACGCTGTATTGCTGAAGCAAGGGTAATGCGTGCATGGTGTCAGATGATGCTTGCAATGGCATGGGATAATCCTCCACTTATTGACAAGGTTCTTACTGGCTCAGACAAACCGGGAAATTATACAGGTGGACACGATGCAATGCTTCAATGGTGTGCCGATGAGTGTGCCGATGCAGTCCAATATCTTACTGAACGTGCAAGCACTGCCGATAAAGATGGTGCTGTAAAAGTTACCAAAGGTTGGGCATGGGCTGTACAGGGTAAAGCATTGCTTTACAAAGGTGATTATGCCGGCGCAAAAACAGCTCTTGGAAAAGTAATTTCTTCAGGTAAATATGCGCTTGTTTCCGGCGATCAGTGGGCCAACCTTTTCCATCTCAGTGGTGACGGTAGTTCAGAAAAAGTATTCGAAACTAACATTGTTAACAGCTCCAGTCTTGGAGACTGGTCTGGAAAAATCCAGCGTTCTACTTGGATGGAATCGAACCTTTGGGGATGGAGAACCGATCGTCTTGGAAGTCAGCCAACATGTCAGGCTGACGCGGGATGGGGAGGTTTGGCTGTTGAAGAAAATTTTGCCAAAGCGTTCGCTGCAAACGATGGAGCTTCCTATCGCCGCAAAGCTAGCATTGTATCTTATGATGAATTCCTTTATGATTCGTCCATCGGTTGGCCTTCAGATGCTACGTTAACAACTGATGCACAGAAACAAACGGATGCAAAAAGAGGGATCAAATACGTTGATGGTCTTTACGGAAATTGCTATTACGTTCAGAAAAAATTTATCGTTGCTGCGGAAGATCGTTCTACAAACTGGTATAGATTTAATAATTTCAATATTGAAAGATACGCAGATGTTCTTCTTATGTATGCTGAGGCTTGTGCCAAAACATCAGATGCAGACGGTAGCGGTCTTAAGGCTCTAAATGATGTTCAAAAACGCGCTGGTGTTTCTGTACATGTAAGTTCTACTTTGACTTTGGCAGATGTTAAGGCCGAAAGAAACTACGAATTGTGGAATGAAGGTGCGCGCTGGATTGACATGAAACGTTGGAATGAGTTTGACAAGGCCAAAACTGCCGGTACGCATATTCCTTCGCTGAAAGATCATTTCTTTGATGCAACTTCACCTACTGCAACTCACCAAGGTTATGTAACTTATTCAGAACCTAACGCAGGTAAAACGGTTGGTTTCGTGGCAGGAAAGCATGAATGGTTCCCATATCCTTATAGTGAAACTTCAATCAATCCTAACATTAAGCAAAATCCAAACTGGAAATAATGAGTTAGGACGAATTAATTAGACAGAAAAATAATTTTTTTCAACCGTATCAAGGCTACCTTGATACGGTTTTTTTACACCCATGGTTCTGTAAATAATAAGTATTCAGTATTGTCCGGTTAACTTTATACATGACGTTTTTTGTGAGAGATTGGGATAACGCCGATTGTCAATTCTCACTTTGTTCGAAATGACAATCAATGCTTTATGTTTTTGGGTTGGGTCGGTTGGCAGCTTTGCCGCCAACCGACCCAACCCCCTACAAATAGATGGGAATAACCTGTCGTTCTGAGCGAAGCGAAGAATCTATTGTTTTTTACCGGACACCTATGAAAAGAATTTTCGAAATACTAACAAAAAAAGAGCATCGTCCTGTTGGGCGATGCTCTTTGTAGAATAACCTTTCCAGAGATTATTTACTGTCTTTTTCGCGAATTTCGGTTCTGCGGATTTTACCGCTGATTGTCTTTGGAAGAGCATCAACAAATTCAATAATACGTGGATATTTATAAGGTGCTGTTACACTTTTTACGTGCTCCTGAATTTCCTTAACCAACGCTTCGCCGGCTTTATCCTTGTATTCATTCGATAAAATAATGGTAGCTTTTACCACTTGTCCGCGTATCTCGTCAGGGACGCCTGTGATAGCACATTCTACAACAGCAGGGTGTGTCATCAGGGCACTTTCCACTTCGAATGGTCCGATGCGGTAGCCTGAACTTTTGATTACATCGTCAGCACGCCCTACAAACCAGAAATATCCATCTTCGTCACGCCAGGCAACATCACCGGTGTAATACACGTCATCGTGCCATGCTTCGTTGGTAAGCTCCGCGTTGCGGTAGTATCCTTTAAAAAGTCCTTCGGGATAGCATTTGTCTGTACGAATCACAATTTGTCCTTGTTCACCTACTTCTGCCGAACGACCTTCGGGAGTCAGTAAATCAACATCGTAATGCGGATTGATTAATCCCATAGATCCCGGTTTTGGTTCAACCCAAGGCGAAGTAAAGAGTGAAAGTGTTGTTTCACTTTGTCCGTAACCTTCGCGCAGTTTAATTCCGGTTAGTTTCAAAAACTGTTCGTAAACGGCCGGATTCAATGCTTCACCGGCTATTGTGCAATATTCTAAAGACGATAAATCGTAGTGGGTAAGATCTTCGCGAATCAGGAAGCGGAAAATAGTTGGAGGTGCACACAGCGAAGTGATTTTATATTTCTGAATCATCTCCAACATAGCTGCAGGAGTAAATTTCTCATGATCGTACACAAAAACACAGGCACCCACTATCCACTGACCGTAAAGTTTTCCCCAAACGGCCTTTAACCAACCGGTATCTGCAATAGTTAGGTGAAGGCTGTCTTCGCGTAAATTATGCCAATATTTGGCGGTGATAATATGCGCCAACGGATATACGCAATCCAGCAAAACCATTTTGGCATTGCCGGTAGTTCCGGATGTAAAACTGATAATAAGCGGATCGTCGTTTTTATTTACGTTCTTGATTGGAGTAAAAGGCACTGCATTTTCAATTCCTTTGTGGAAATCGTGCCAACCTTCAGGAATAATATGTCCAACCGAGATTAACATTTCCACACTTGGCGATTCGGGCATTGCATCGTTGATATGTGTGATGATAGGCTCTTCGCCAACGGCTATAATAGCTTTAATATCTGCAGCGTTGTTACGGTAAATCAAATCCTTTTTGGTGAGCAGGTGTGTAGCGGGAATTATGATGGCACCAATTTTATGCAAAGCCACAATGGTAAACCAGAATTCGTAACGACGTTTAAGAATAGCCATTACAATATCACCTTTTTTTATTCCCAGACTTTGAAAATACGAAGCCGTTTGGTCGGTGTATTTTTTCATTTCGCCAAATGTAAATTCGCGGCATTCTCCTTGATCGTTGGTCCAAAGCAACGCACGCTTATTGGGCTCTTTAGCTGCCCATGCATCGACTATATCGTAGGCAAAATTAAAATTTTCGGGAACTATTAGTTTGTAATTTGCTTTGAAATCTTCAAAGTCTTTGAATTCGGTTTGTTGAAGAAATTTTTCTAACATAAGCAATTCTTTAGAGCATTTATTTGAGGTTACAAAGGAATATCAAAAGTTTAAACAGAACAAGAAACTGGGATAAAACAGATACATTTGGGATAAAATCTCAAATACAGGGATAAAATAAACTATTAATTTCTTTCCTCGGTTTATCAATTGGCTAACACAACAGGAGCGTACGGTTAAATACACAAAACATCGGTTAGCTATTTAGTTTTTAAAACACATAGTAATTATTAGTCGCCACATAGTCGCACATAGTTTTCTCTATTTTATTCAAAAGGAAGATTTGAGTATTCTTTTGTAATAAAAGTCTGTTGACCCTCATAGAAAATATTTGAACAATGAAAATTAATCAGTATTCCTTTAGGCTTTTTCAAAAACCGTAAATAAGTGAGAATTTGAGCTTTATCAACAGGAGCGAATTCCCTTATAGTCTTCAACTCAACAATAACCAAATCTTCTACTAACAAATCAAGTTCGTAAGCTCTACTAATAGTCAAATCCTGAAATGTTATTGGGACTTCAAGTTGTGATTCAACTTTGAAGCCTTTCTTATTCAGAAGATAGATCATACACTTTTCATAGGCACTTTCCAATAATCCAGGTCCAAGCTCTTTATGAATATCAATAGCACAACCAATAATTGAATGAGTTATTTGATCAACATACTTTTGAGAAATAATTTTATCCATACCTGTTTAAATAACAGTAAATAGTTCATCCTATGCGATACTATGTGACTAATCTTAGCTAATGCACTATGCGTTTAATTTGAATTAAATAATTACTGCCAGAAATCTCACTTTTCTTCCGTTCAGTGCTTTCATCCCATGTAGTTTGGTGGCATCAAAATATACGCTGTCGCCTTCGTACAAGGTAATGTCGTTACCCGCTATTTGCATTTGCATAGTTCCTTCTAGCAACAAATTGAATTCCTGTCCCGAGTGAGAATTTAAATGAATCGGTTTATCGTTTGGTTCTACAGTTACTTCGAATGGTTCAGCAACAGCTTTACGAAATCCGTGAGCCAACGACTGGTATTTATAAGCTTTAGAACGCTCAATGGTTGTACCTGTACCTTTGCGGGTAACAGAGAAAGCTACCGAATGAGGATCATTGCCCGAAATTAAAGCTGTAGTTTCAATATTGAAAGTTTCAGCTATTTCGCAGATAAAGCTCATCGGGATATCGAAGTTTCCAGATTCGTATTTTTCGTAATCACCCTCACTAATACCACATTTTGCCGCTACCTCAGCAGTAGTCAGTTCCAGGGCGTCGCGTAAGCCATGAAGGCGTTCGGCAATTTGTTTGATTTGTGTGTTCATAATATTTCGGTTATTGTTTGTTGAACTTTAATCTTATAAAGAATATCGCTGAAAGCTGATAACAATTAACACCTACAACTAAGCCAACTTTCTATTTTAGGTGTGACGCCTTCAGGCCTTTAATTACCGCATTGCTGAATCCGTTGGCTTCCATCTCGTTCAGTCCTTTGATAGTAATACCGCCGGGAGTGGTTACTTTGTCAATCTCTACTTCAGGATGTGAGTTGTTGGCTTCCAGTAGTTCTATTGCTCCCCGGAGGGTTTGTATAACCACCTCTTTGGCCACATGTGGATAAATGCCCATTTCAACCCCTCCTTCGGTGGCTGCGCGTATGTAACGAAACGCATAAGCTATACCACACGATGACAGCGACATAAAAGCATTCAACTGCGATTCGGGGACCAAAAACGCTTTGCCTAATTCGGCAAATAAAGATACGATTAAGTCTTCTTGTTCTTTTCCGGCATTAAACGATGATATGGTGGATACGCTTTGCAACACATCGATGGCTGTGTTGGGGATAACCCTGAACATAGTGGCATCGGTACTGAAAAGACTGGTCAATTGAGCAAAATCAACTCCTGCAGCAATAGACACAATGATTTGCTTTTTGTAATCTAGCAGGTTTTCAATTTCTTCAGAAATAATTTCAACCAACCATGGTTTAACGGCCAGCACTATAATATCAGCATTTCGTATGATATCACGGTTGGATGTACTGACAGTTATTTCGGGAGCAAAAACCTTAATTGCATCAAGATTAGCTTGCGAAACATCGCTGACTCTGATATTCGTTGATTGTACTAACTGCCCTTTCGATAATCCACGGGCAATAGCACCTCCCATATTTCCAGCTCCGATAATGGCAATTTGAATGCTTGTAGTTTCCATATATTATAGTTTTAAAAACAATGTCTGATTAAGTTTTACAAAGATAGAATAAGAAATTTATTACGGCTAATCGGCAATTGATTATTTAAAGCAAACAGTATTTTATTAACTATTAAACCTGTTGCCGGAGCAAGACAAGTTTTGGTCTTAGAAACTAACATTTAAACCGCTTCTGATACCCCAACGGAATACTCCGCTTTTATCGGTGTCAGTGAGTCGCCATACCGATTGAATGGAGAGTAGATGAAAGATATTGGTAAACCCTACCCCAACTTCCATATACGGTTTTTTGATCGGTTGCATAAAAGCCGGATAATCAAGCACAGCTCTGTGCGAATCGCTCAACGAACCATAAGCCAGTTTGAACGAAAATAACTCGCGCAGATTTAAATGTTTAATAAGAGGTATCTGATTCATCAATAACCCATTAAATGTAAATTCAGTTTGCAGATTTACATATTTATCAGCGGCATATTCCATGTATTTCATCATGTTGTACTGGTACATGCTGTATCCGCCGGAGCCTGTTTGTACCGGAATGTTCATCTTAAATATCCCGTATCCACCTGCTTCACTTCCGGAGGGAATTTCAAGCAATGGATAGGGTACGTTTCCCACAATGTATCCAGCTTCGGCCACATAGTATATTTCTCCATAATCGAAATGAATGTACTGCTTAACAGCTGACATAAACTTGCCATATCCGCCGGTTTTATTTCCCAATGAGTATTGACCCCCTTCGAGAGTTAAGGAGAGTACCGGTTTAGTGTTCTGAATATAGATACGCTGTAAATGGTTTTCGTAAGTTCTTTCGTTAAACGAAAAACGGGTATTGAATGTAGCAGATCGTTGCTGAAGCGACGGGATCTCTACACCATTAGTCTGCATGGGTAATTTTGAGTTGGCGTAAAGCTTATTAGCACGAAGGTACAGACCTGATTCTATATCAGAGTTCCAATCATTTAAAAACGATAGATTTAACTCCTTTCTCGGGTTCAGTTTATCACCCGACCAAAGCATCAGGAGTGTGGTCGATATATCTTCGTCACCTGTTACCAGCGGATTCTCGTGATACAGGAAGTTATTATAATTGTAATCAATGCGTCGGTAGTCATCGGTATAACTAAGGTTAATAACACGTTTTTTCTTACCGGGAAGTTTATATCCTGCCATTGCAGAGTACTTAAAAGTATTGTTTTTAGTTCCATAGCCTACGTATCCGCCAATTGTAATATTGGGCCAAAGTTTTTCGTTTGTTTTCAAAGGCAGGGTTAGGCGTGTTCCCTCTATATTGGTTAGTCGAGCCAGTTGTAAAATGTTGCCCAAATCTACCTTTCCCATAGGAATATTTCCGGTAAGTGCAACATTGGCAATCAATTTTGCCGTTCGGAGTAAAGGGGTATTATTTAAGTCGTTCAACTTACTGTTGAGCGTTATTTGGTCATACTCACTTTTGGCAAAGCTTTGTTTGTTAAATAGATCGGCATTACTGATACTGTATTTGGCAGTGCGTTTAATAAATACTTCTGGACTCGGATGCGTGCTATCAGCAAGCAACTCATAGTTCATATTTAATGCCATATCCTCTGTATCGCATGTCCAGCGATGATTCGGTTGAGCAATAAATCTAGCAGATATGCGCAGGTTATGAATGAAATTTATATTGGCTTTATTGGGTAGTTCTGCATCAATTTCTGTTAACGAATAGGTTAATGAATCAATCCGGAATTTTCCGTTGAAAGCCAAATTCTTAGGGTTTCTGCTTCGGAAATGAATTTCATACTGTTTGCCGGTCGGAGTATTCAGGCTATCAACAAGGTAATAATTATAGTACGAATTGCCTATTCCAGCCAAAGGGCTTATGATGCTTTTTCCGAAAATAGTTACCGTGTTTTCGTAGAAATTGAGTTCGGTTGACATTTGTCCCACCAGTTTTTCCAGTAGCATCTTACCACTTTCGGGCGAAGAAAAGATATTTTCTGAAAGCTGTTTCTTATCCGTTGCAGTTAGTTCGTACTTGTTTTCAGCCATGTACAAAGGTATTACCAGCGACGAATCGTTTTTGGAGAGGTTACCCGTTTTTAGTTGGTCAAAAATACGCTTGCTTATGGCTGTGTGATTAATTTTGCTCAATAACACGAGGTTTTGTTCGGTACTCTGGGCACTGTATCCTTCCTGCTGACTTATGTCGTTTATTCTTCGCATTAGCCGGACCCGCCTCATTAAGTCAATGGCGGGATTAACACCCGGAATAATTAAAGCTTCCTGAAGCAGGGTGTTTTCCTCCATCATCTCTATTTGTACGCCAACACTTTGTCCGGGACGTATTTTAATTTCCTGATTTTTATAACCAACGCAGGAAAAAATAAGTTTGGATTCACGACCCGTATAGCGAATCAGGAAATATCCCTCATCGTTGGTTTGCACATATTTGGTTGAGTTTCTGAAGCGGATATTTACATTACTTATCGGGTTCTTATCGGTAATATTTAGTACCTGACCAGCAACTACCGTTTCTTGTGCATGGGTAAATGTTGTTACTAATAATCCTATTATCAGCAACAACCGGAACATATTTATTTTCAGAGGCAGTTTTTTATTTTTCAAATTCCTTTATTTTTTTCAAATCAAATTTATTTTCTGCTCTTGTTTGCATCACGGTAAAAGGGGTGACATTCCAATACGGTTTGTCGCAGAAAATGTACATCAATGTGCGTATAAATCTCTGTAGTAGTGATAGATTCATGACCCAACAGCTGTTGAATGGCACGGAGGTTAGCTCCATTTTCCAACAGGTGAGTAGCAAATGAATGTCTGAAAGTATGCGGACTCACATTTTTTCTAATTCCGGCCAGTAAGGCTAATTCCTTCACTATTTTAAAAATCATATCACGCGTCAGTTTCACACCTCGCCGGTTCAAAAACAAACAATCTTCGTTTCCCTTTTTTATATCCAATAAGTTTCTGTCTGTTTTCCAAAACTCAATCTGCTTCATGGCCTGCGCCGACATAGGAACGAGACGTTGCTTACTTCCTTTACCTTCTACCAGCATATAGCCCTCGTCCATATACAACTTTGACAGTTGAAGTCCGATTAATTCCGAAACCCGCAAACCCGATCCGTACAAAACTTCAATAATCGCCTTATTGCGTTGCCCTTCGGGTTTCGACAGGTCTATAGCCAATACAATGTCATCAATCTCTTTCAGGGACAACACTTCGGGCAGACGTAATCCGGTTTTAGGGCTTTCCAGCAGTTCTGTAGGGTCATTATCAATCACATCTTTATAAATCAGAAAATGATAAAATGACTTTATGCTCGATAAAATTCGTGCTTGCGACCGGGGGTGAATGCCTAAACTACTTATTTCAATGATAAAATCGCGCAGAATTTCTGTTGTTGCCTCTTCCGGCTTAACATGAGCCTCCGACAGGTATACCGTAAGTTTTTGCAAGTCCCTTTCGTAAGCATCTATCGTGTTTGCTGATAGCGCCTTCTCGAGTTTCAAATATAAATGATATTCGTCCGGGATAGGAAGCATTGCTCTGGTAGTTGTCGGTGGTTAACAATTCGTTCAAAACGACTTGCAAAGATATAAAAGAAAGTTGAACAAGTAAATTGTTGACTTCATATTGTTTACAAATGAAGCAACAAATTTTCGTTCCGGATCTGAATAAATATTCTATCTTTGTCGTCTGAGAATAAACTCTCAACGTATTTAAAATAATATTGATTATAAAAGAATTTGTATGAAAATAAACAAACACATCCTCACCCTTTGTCTTTTAGGGTTAGTATTTTCTGCTTCGGCTTACGATGCTGTAGGACATAGAATTATAGCTGAAATTGCGTATCAAAACCTCACAACCGAAGCTCGGACACAGGTAGATAAGGTGCTGGGCAAACGCTGCATTGTTTACGAAGCAACCTGGGCGGACGAAGTGCGCAGCGACGATAAATATGCTTATAGTTACCAGTGGCATTATCAAGATTTGGACGATAATATGACATCGGCAGATATCAACAACCTGCTTAAAAACCCCAAGGCTGAAGGTGAACATTTGTTCTTTGCGCTGGATACACTTACTTCTCGTCTGAAAAAAGACAAGAACGATGCCGAAGCGCTGAAATTTTTAATACACCTTGTTGGTGACCTGCATCAACCCATGCATTTGGGCAGAAAAGATGATAAAGGTGGAAATAAAGTAGATTTCAATTGGTTTGGAAAGAAGACAAACCTTCATTCGGTGTGGGATGGGTCGCTGATTGAAAGTCAGAAAATGTCATATACCGAATTCAGCCGATACCTGATAGATAAATTCGGACCCAGAAAAGAGGAATTCAAAAAGCACAATCTGCTCGAGTCCATTATCGCATCGTATACTGTCCGGAATAAAATTTATGCCTACAACACTTCGGATACCAGCAATTATCATTATATCTATTATTTTTCGGATAGTGTAGATGAAATGCTCTACCGTGGAGGCATACAGCTGGCCAATATCCTCAATAAACTTTACAAGTAAGTCCGTTTATTGTATATCGAAATTGTAAAAAGCGCATGTCCTGTTATTGTGACATGCGCTTTTTGTATTATTCAATAAAGAATGATAGAATATTTATTGATTATCGCCACATCTGATGCATGAAGTCTCATTTTCGGTCTTTTGATTGCTTTTCTTGTATTTTAAGCCCTAAAATAATAGAAGCAGATGAAAACAGCCGCTTCTATTATTTATAATTAATCTTATTCTATTGATAATCAATTTATTATTTGCTTATCAACACATCTGATACATTACCCAAATGATTCAGCAATTGTACAAATCAAACAAAGCTCTTTTTAGAAAATAGAGATACTTATTACCTAAATGAGGTTTGAGAGCTTAAATTCTAGCTTTTAGAAATTCGTGCGGATAATCATTGTGCTTATTACTTCATTTTAAGTACCAATTTCAATACCACGTCACCTCCAGAATAATCTGTGCTGACGTAATTCGTAGTGTCTTCTGTTCCTGGTAATTGAGTTGTAGAATCATACCTTACTTCATTATGTGTACTTGACATTTTGGTTACTACCGCTTGCGTTTCCACACTATTATTTGTTCTTAAAAGAACGTTTTCTCCACCAGAAGTAATGGTCATTTTATTTATATCTTTCAAATTTAATTGCGTTTCATCATTCCAAATACTGCCCAATAAGATTCGTGGTTTTTCTTCATAATTTGTTTCATATTTATTAGTGAACTTTGCTTTACTCCATAACTTCATGGTAGAAGCAACATAATTATACTCAATTTTAATTTGTTTATCTGAAATTTGTATGCTGGGCATAGCACCAATATCGCCATATTCGAATCTGGTTACGTCTCCAAAAGATATGTCCACCACATAGGATGAGTCGTTTATTATAGTTCTGTTGCTTGAATAATTGTTTACAACATGCGAAACCACATCGGGATTCGTCATAGTTATATCTACTCCTGATACTATAAACGCACTTTTGTTACCTTTACTGTTGGTATGAACATATAAGCTATTACCGTCGGCTCCTGCAATCCATGCTGTGTAGAGGTATTCAATATCAAATACAGGAGTAGCGGTCAGTTCAAAGGATGCATTAAAGTCAGACCCAAAACCCAACATAGATGGACATTTTTTATTCACTAGAAGTATGAATCCAATGTTTTGAGTTTCCTTTACAGACTTTTCAGAACGGGCTTCAATAAAGATATTATACGCTGTTGAGTCTGTAAGATCAATAAAGGTTGTTTTCTTGGTTTTAAAATCATATTTCCCGTAATAGACTTTATCTTCTTTGTCAATGGGATGTAATCGCTTATAATTTACCACTACAGCTCTATCAGGTGTTTGATTATATAAGAGCAATACCTTTGAAGCCAAATAAGGCACTTTCAAACTAACATTGTCTATTTGTGGTTCGTTTTCCGTTTTAGTAAAATTATAGACTAATCGTTTGGCAAAAGTCCCTTCGTTCTCCGGTGTTAAATTTTTGATTATATTTGAGTATGGATTTCCATCGCCTTTATTCAATACCGTAAATTTATCATTCTCTCCTATTAATAAATAGCGTATGAAATCATCATATTCATCACCAATGGTTGTTCCAATTTGCGCTGAAATTTGACTGTTAATGTAAGAACGCCATGTCCAATTTGTTGCACTGCTACTCCATGTGTGATTTTTTATTAAAGCAGCCATATCCATCAGTGTTCCTTTTCGTAAACATTGCAAATAGTGTAAAAATCCGCTTGAAACATTTGCTTCACTGGTTGTCACTGTTAATTTTTCAATAATTGGAAGACTTCCAGCATTGTCCCAAGGTTCACTCAATAAGTCAAAAATGCTTCTTAATTTCTCACCATTTTCTTCTTTAACTGTAAGTACTTGCTTTAAGTTATCTTCAGGTTCAGCAGTATCTAATTCTGATTCAAGCGGCCATACAATTCTTGGAGCTGTTGGTGCATGTGCTTCAGTAAAGAAATAATTATCAGTAAGCACAACCATATAATAATCCTGAGTATAATGCATATACTCGTGAGCTAGGGTCTTTCGTAAGTCATCTCGATCAACTGCAAGGAAAGAATTAATGTCAAAATATCCCCTTCCTGATAAATATCCACAAACACCAATTTTGCCAAAATATTTATCACCCATATTTGAAACATATACATTAAATCTTAAATCAGGAGTTTGCAATCCACTTTCTTTAAATTTCTTGATAATAATATCCATATATCCTGCAACATCTTGAATCAATATAGGTGTTCCACCATTATCAGGATCAGTATTTGAATTATACCAGGCTTCGTGTGGTTTTTTGCTATTAGAATACTGATATCCAAGATAACTATTTTCTTCACCAGTACCAGTTCCCCATTTATAAACTACGTTTACATGGTCGCCAACGAAAATATGAGTGTATGAACCTTGAGCAATTTCAAACCAAGCCAGTTTTGTTAAGTGATTGGTAAGGAAAAATACAGAGCTGTCTTTTAGTGTAATACCTCCATTATCATATATCACCCATTTTCTTTCATTTTCGTCATAAAATCCGGGTTTGTATTTTGGCAATCCTTTATCAGTAATAGTTTTATTTTTAATATTTTTGAGTTTTACTTGAATAGGTAGCTCAAAAACAGAACCAAAACTCACAGTAACATCATAGGCAGAGCTCATTTTCATTCCTGCTGGAGATGTTGGTGGATTGTCTAATTTTACTATCGTTATGCGAAAATCTTTATCATAAATTTTTGCCGGTAATGTTACTTCAATACTGTCAATTTTGACTGTTTTTGAAGCAGTTGATACATTTAAAGTTCCATCGTAAAGTACATTCCCAAATGGATTCACTTTAATAGTATCACTTAGAAGCGGCTCGCAATTTACGTCCTGCACACTGCAACGGTAAAATGCAGAAGTTTTAGGCGAAAGCACCAGCTCTTGTTGCTTTACGCTTACAAAGTTTGATTTCAAATCGTTTTGCGACATAGTTTCTGATAAATCATACCATGCTTTTCCATCGGCAGAAGCTTGCCATTTGATTGTTCCATTCACTTTTCGCGGAGGCACTAATGTTACTATTTTATCTTGTACTACTTTTGTTGGGATACTTTTTGTAGAAACCACATAACTTCCAGCATATTTTTCTGAAATCAATTCTTCTTCAGTTGCTAACTGAAATGAAAGTGTATCCGTATTTACAGCTGACATACAAGGCAATGTGTACGTGGTTCCATACGTAACATACTTGTATGTAGGACTGCTTGGATTTGATACCGAACAATAATATTTGTTGTTGATGGTTTTATCGTCAATAATCACAGTTAAAATTGGATTTTCCGTTGAACTTACTACTCTATTTTTAGCCACAGAAACCCAATTATATTGATTGGAAGTAAGTGTGAATGGGGCAATTTTCCGAACGTCAATGCTCACCGTATCGCCGATAGCAACTTTAAATATTTTTTTTGTAAGATTAACCGGTTGTTGATTTCCAACACTATTCATAAAATTTGATGATACAGGTATATCTTCAAAAGTAAAATGATTATCTGAAAGCAATAAAGGACTTAAATTCCCATTTTCCAATAATTCTTTCGGAATATGACCTTTTATCTCATTGCTATCCAGTACCATAATGGTTAAGGTTGGAGGTAGTAAGTTTATCGAAGGAGGAAATTTCTCTATTTTGTTTTTCCTAAATGAAACTGATTGCAATTTAGTTAGCTGACAAAGCGCATCCGGAAATTCGGTAATTTTATTGAATGACAAATCAATATTTTGTAACGAAGGTAAGAACCCGAAATTATCGGGCAATTTGGAAAGTAGATTATTGTTTGCGTAGAGTGTTTTTAAATTAATCAAATTATTTATTCCATCTGGAAATTTTAGCAATTGATTGCCGTTGATATTTAATTCTTCCAAACTGCTCCATTTACCCATTTCGTTTGGTAAAGATGAAATTTTATTATTACTGAGATTTAAACTTTTTATCAAGATTAAATTGCCAAAAGAAGCCGGAATTTCTCCCGAAAACTGATTATTGTATAAGGATAATGTAATAAGTTTAGTACAATTTCCCAAACTTTCAGGTAAAGTTTCGGACAATTGATTATCATTTAATGTTAGTGTAGTCAATTCGGTTAAATTGCCTATATTGCTTGTTATAGAACCACTTAACTGATTTTCAGAAAGACTTATTGATGTAAGTTTAGTCAAGTTGACAATTCCTGCAGGAATTGAACCACTAAGTTTATTTTTCCATAAACTCAGAGTTGTCAAATTAGCCAAACTTCCAATTTCTACCGGAATATTCCCTGTGAGATTTCCTGAATTTAAATCAAGTATTTTTAGTTTAGTACAATTTCCAATGGAGGCTGGAATTGTTCCTTCGCATTTCAAGGGAATAGAAAGTATTTCTAAATTCACTAAATCCCCTATATTAGCGGGTAAAATTGCTTTAAGTGTTCCACTACCTGCATAAATACTAAGATTTTTCAATTCAGTTAAATTGGTAATTGTTGCAGGTAATACACCATCAATCTGACCTAAAAGAATCAATGTTTGCAAAGAAGTTAAACTCCCGATTTCTGTAGGAATAGTACCTTTGTAAGTAGTGTAACTTCCGTTATTTAGATTTAAGCTGATCACTCTTCCATTCTTTACCAATACACCTGACCAAGTTGTTACGGGTTGTGTCAAATCCCATCCTGTGGTGTTACTAAAAGCATTGTTTATAGCCACCAAAGCTAAAGAGTCTTGTGTGTTGGTTTTAAGTGGTTGTGGTGTAATAAAATATGCGGCAGAAATATTAGTGCCAAATTTATAACCTACAAAGAAAGTAGAATTACTATTCAGCACATAATACCCGTTATACTGCCCACCCCAGCCAAAATTGAGATGAAATAGACCGTCAGTATCATAACCATCCAACACCAAGGCGTGACTGGGAGTCCCAGGCAGTTCTATATACACCGGGCGACGATTATCTATTTCATTTCTAAGATAACTTGATTCGGTGGACCCATTATTTAAGTAATACTTGAAATAAGAATGCATTGCTTTTTCATAGCCCCAATTGGTTGGTGCACTTCCATTACTACTTCCGCAATAATTCATATCCATTGCTATTCCTACGTGATACGATAGTAATTTATAATCATCATACGTGGGATTTATCCAGTTATACGTTGTATTTCCAAAATCAGCACAAAGTTGCCCGTAAGTTTGGTGAGTGTAGCAGTGTGATCCAACTCCCTGCGAAGGATATTTGTAATAACACATTATTTGCGTAAAAGCCGTAGCCACACAACCCGTAGGACAAGATCCAACGTTTTCGTGGTTAAATTGATTCAGCCAAACACCTGCTTCATCTAAAAGCGGAGTTGCAACCGGAGTTCCGGCAATAACTTTTTGTGGAACAGAGGAGTTTATTGTTAGTGAATCCTCGTATAGTTTTAATAGTACTTTTAATTGTTCAGGAATACTGTCTGAGTTAAATTTACCTTCTGGAGCGTAACCTATAATTGCAAAATTGCTGTTTCTTTGTGCTAAAACGGCAAATCCTTTCGTTGAATTTTGAAAGACGAAAACAGGATTTTCTTTATAATTTGCCGATTGATAACATTGTTTCAATGCAACATTCCGATTTACTTTTCCCTTTACATATTGTGGTGCATTGGTTCTGAAAAAAGATTCTGCAAATTGTTTTGCCCCTGAAGGATTAGGAGTTTCTGCAAAAACGAATGTATTTATGACTCCTAAAAATAATAGAACTAGCCAGCTTAACCTGCATATAGTTGAATTGATAATCTTCATTGTTAGAATTTTTTAGTGTTGAACAATGATTTTTACTACTTTATGAAACTCATCGGTTTTTACAGACACAAAGTAAGTCCCATCAAGTAACTGTTGATTGATGGTATAACTTTCGGTTGCAAAAGTTTGAAACATCAGAGTGCCCTTTACATCAAAAATCCGGATGTTCGCATTTATCTGTTTGTCGGATGTTGGCAAATCAATGTGGATTACATCATCCTTGATTAATGTGGGATAAATCTTAAATCCTTTTTCTTCCTCTTTTTGTCCGATTACTTTGCTTATCACCTTCATACTGAAAGAAGTAGTATTGTAACATTTATTTTTGTCAGTAGCTTTCAGCGAAAACTGATCTCCTTTTTTGGGAGTGATTATCACTACATCACCAGTGCCGATTACGTTGCCGTTTTGTACCCATTGATAGGTATATGGCTCAATTCCGCCGGTAACATTGTAGCCCATCAACCCGAGTACCACCGGCATTCCTTCAGGGACTTGCTCATCAAAGAGAATCACTACGTTCACAGGTTCAGTTGCTTGCGTTGGCACCGTCATTTTCACAATGGTTTGTGCATTCACAAAACTATGTGAAAGCAGAAGGAATATTATTGGAATATATTTTTTCATAACTTTAATTTTATAATGGAAGAACGAGTCTGAAGCCGGTGTTTTTACTCATAAAAAACACAATTGGATTATCAGGATATGTATCATATCCTGAAGGATTTATGCTTGAACGATATTTTGCATTGCAATATGAAAATCCCCAAAATTCATCGTTTTCAAAATTTCCACCACGAATTATTTTTTTAGTTCCTGTATCTGGTCCTTTTGGGTTGGTTTGTAAGGCTGGAGTTGTAACCGTTTGATTTACAATAGGCCAACCATAATAGGTATCGTACCAATCGCTACACCATTCATTTACATTTCCACTCATATCGTACAGTCCAAGTTCATTCGGTAGTTTTTCTTTTACATTGTGCTTGGTAGCGTTTGCATTTTGGTAAAACCAAGCTACATCGTCCAATGTGGCACTTCCGGCATATTTATAATTGTGTGTTTTTTTACCTCCCAAAGCAGCATATTCCCATTCAGCTTCGGTTGGCAAACGAAATGTTTTTCCTGTTGTCTGATTCAATGGTGTAATAAAATCGGTGGCAATTTGATTCCATATTGTTTCACTTACTGGCATACTAAGCTTATCTGCTTCACTGTGATCGGTGTATGGTAAACTCCCCTTTATCGCTTTCCAAAGCTCGTTGGTTACTTCGGTTTCAGAAATATAGAAGTTACTTAATTGAACCAAGTGGGGATATCCGAAACTGGAAGGATCGTCACTGCTTCCCATAGTATATTGCCCTCCTTCAACGAATATCATATTGAATGTAACATTGTTAACCTTAAATGCAATTTTAGAAGCTCCGGTTTGAGTTACTTTTATTTCAGCTGTTTTATTTCCGGCATTAATTGTAATGGTGGTTTCACGCGCTAAACCTTCGTTTTTGGATGCTCCAAGTAGAATTCCCGTATTTTTATTCCCCGAAGTTGCCGAAAGAGATAGCCAATCTGCTGTTTCTGTTGCAGTCCAAGATTTATTTGTTCTGATGACTATTAAGCTTGCATCTTTTTCATTTGTAAAGTTTACAGAATTTATAGAAATACCGAGAGAATCGACAACCACAACAGGAGGTTTACTGGGATCATCGGGATTAGTTGGATCGACTGGAGGATTTGATGTATTACATCCTGTAGATGAGACAAATATTATTGAAAATAAAAGAAATTCTATTTTCAAAGTTAGTTTTGTAAATGTCCTCTTCATATAAAAAATTATTTATAGTTGGTCAGTGAATAAAGCTGAATGTAATCGTACAAATATACTCCAATCGGATGTGCCCATTGATCCTAAATCGTAAAATAAAATTCTCAAATCGTAAAAAGCATTTCAAATTTTTACAATTAAATGTATATATTTGTATGCAAATCGCTATTTCAGATATGTTCAAAACCATAATCTCATTAATTCCGATGTTTGTATGCGCTTTCTGGTGCATAATTTTACTTCTTGAATACAAAAGACACAACAAATCAAAGATATTCTTGAGCTTTTTTATGTTTGTAGCTTTTTTGTTATATCTAGGGCACGCCGCTTATTTTAACAAAGAGTATCGGTTTTATTGTTTTTGGGAAAGTATCTATATTTTCTGCTCTCTTTCGGTTTACCCTATTTATTTCATTTATATTAAATTAATTTCCCGAAAAACATATCTTGAGGTCAAAGATATGTGGATATTGCTTCCAGCTTTTTTAATGTCTGTATTTTCATTCATATTGTATTTTAAGATGTCTCCTCTCGAAGCAAGAGTCTATTCAGAACACATTTTATACAGACCTTTGCGTTTTGATTCTTCAGAATTAACTCCCGTTTTGTCCATGCAATTAGTGAAGCAGCGTTTGTTTGTTATTCTGTTTTTTGCTCAGGTTATTCCAATAATATACTTCGGACGAAAATATATTGTGGAATATAACAATAAAATATACGACTACTATTCTAATACAGAAGGGAAAACGCTTCAACATTTTAAGCGATTGATCTATATATTTGTAACAACATCCATAGCATCAATTATTGCTAATTTTTTAGGAAAGTCTTTTTTTTTAGATTCTATATGGATATTATTGATACCTGCTTTGTTATTTGGGTGCATGCTTTTTATTATCGGCTATTTAGGATACAAGCAGGAATTTACCCTCGACACCTTCTTAACGGAACAAAGCGCATATGAAGACAAATTATCTCAACGTGCCGGAAAAGAATTGAATAATGATTATTACAATGAAAAGATAAAGCACAGATTACTCAATCAATTACATAAACTGTTAGAGAAGGAGAGTATTTATAAAAAGGATGATTTAAGAATTACGGATGTATCTAAGAAGCTAAATACAAATCGCACTTATATTTCAAAAGTAGTAAATGAAGAGTTGAAGACTAATTTCAGCGATTTAATTAATAAATACAGGATAGAACATGCAAAGAAACTATTAACTGATGTAGATAGTCAATCAATTGGATTGAGTCAAATAGGTGAATTATCAGGATTTAAAAGCGACAGTTCCTTTTACCGGATTTTTAAAGAAAAAGAGGGAATCTCACCGGGCGATTTCAGAAAAAATTTCAAGCGTAAATTTCAGTAAAGAAATTTCATGACAATGCATTTGTTGAATAAACCTGTTACGGTTATTTAGGAATAATCAATTAGAACACCAACCCGCATTGAACAGGAATATATTATTATCTTATTTCCCTCTCAGATATTGAATTGGCCACTCAATTTCTCTGTCGGTTCCAAGCGTTGAGACTATGGGAAAATAAGGATTTCGTAATAATTCCCGTCCAAGAAATATCATGTCGGCTTTTCCCTCGGCCAGTATGGAGTTCATTTGTTCGACGGTGGTTATCAGCCCTACGGCTGCGGTAAGTACCCCCGTTTTTTTGATTTCTTCTGAGAAATGAACCTGATAGCCGGGAGATAATGGTATTTTTGCGGTGGATATATTTCCTCCCGACGAACAATCTATCATATCTACCCCTTGTTGATATAAAATGTCGCTCAGTTTCACCGTTTCTTCGAGGTTCCAGCCTCCTTCGGTCCAATCGGTGGCCGATAATCGTACAAAAAGTGGAAGCTCCTGAGGCCAGACAGTCTTTACTGCTGTTACTATTTTCAGCAACAATCTTTTGCGGTTTTCGAAGCTGCCGCCATATTCGTCGGTGCGTTTATTGCTTAAGGGAGATAAAAACTGATGTATCAGGTAACCGTGGGCAGCATGAATTTCCAACACATCGAACCCGGCTTGCTTTGCCCGTAGTGCTGTGGCTGTAAACTGATCGACAATGTGCTCAATTTCCACTTCATTCAGTTCGTGGGGTGGTATTTCGGTTGAATCAAAAGGAATGGCAGATGGCGCCACAGTTTGCCAACCTCCTTCGGCAATGGATAATTGCTTCCCTCCGTTTGCCGGCGAGTCATGCGAGGCTTTTCGGCCGGCATGAGCTATCTGAATGGCGGTAGTTGCCCCCTGCTCATGCGCAAATCGGGTAATTTTTTCCAATCCGGCAATTTGATTGTCATCCCACAGACCCAAATCGAAGCGTGTTATTCTGCCTTCGGGTGCTACTGCCGTTGCTTCGAGCATTAGTAAGCCCACACCACCCACTGCACGAGTTCCATAGTGAACAATGTGCCAGTCGTTTACCAACCCATTGGTTGCGGAGTATTGACACATCGGCGACAGGCCTATTCTATTTTTAATTGTTATTGACTTGATGCTGAGGGATTCGTTTATTCTTGACATAGGGTTGGGTGACAGATGGTTTTAGTGAGTGAAACAGAAATCGAAACGGAAATGTTTAATCGTGTGTTTGAGGCTAAGTCTGGCTATACCCGCCTTATAAGCAAAAACCGATTGGAATATCATCCCAACCGGTTTTTTCAGCTTATTTTTTAGCAGCTTCTTTATTTTCTTTGTAGCGCATATCCGGTGTTCCATCTTTTTTCAAATGTTTAGCGGCAGCATCTTTATTTTCTTTAAAACGTTTATCAGGCGTTCCATCTTTTTTCAATTTATCACCTGCAACAACAGCTTTTTTGGTAGCTTCATCTTTTTTTGCCTCTACTTTTGTAGCTTCCTTTTTTACCTTTGTGTCTGCGGCTTTAACTTTGGCATCAGCGGCTTCTTTATTTTCTTTGTAGCGCTTGTCAAGTGTGCCGTCTTTTTTCAATTTGTCACTGGCAACTTTCGCTTTGGTCGCAGCTTCGTCTTTTTTAGCTTCAGCTTTCGTTACTTCTTTTTTTGCTTTTTCTTTGGTTGCTTTTGCAACATCCGACTGAGCATGTACAGCAGTGGCTGCCAAAATCATAACAGCCATCAATAAAACACTAATTTTCTTCATAAATATCTATTGATTTAGAACAACCTGCATGTAGACTGTTTGATTGATAAATTATGAGCGGACATGCCCGCCAATATTTGTTTGAAACGGATACAAATATAGAAAGAATTTAATTAAAACCGAAAATCAGGTATTATTTTTATTTGAATTAAATCATTCTCTAATGATAAAAACGGAAATGAAAACAAATTATTATATGATATTTCTTGCTTTGTGGGTTCGGATGACGGGGATATAAGCAGGAGCGAGTCCAAGACTTTTTTTCAATAAAACAGAAGGTCGAGGCTTAAATGAGATGGATAAAGCTGCATATAAATTTGTTTTATAAAACTGAATTTTGAAAAAAACATATTTTTCAACGAATCATAATTAGGGTTATCAATTAAATTAGTATTTTTGTGGCAAACA
>Ga0302296_1000577_pt1 | contig 29992 bp, 25 predicted proteins | sample III_Fen_N3_1_FD_194546 | JGI IMG/M metagenome (GOLD analysis project Ga0302296, IMG submission 194546) | Peat permafrost microbial communities from Stordalen Mire near Abisko, Sweden - III_Fen_N3_1 | ecosystem: Environmental > Terrestrial > Soil > Wetlands > Permafrost | place: Sweden: Abisko...
TTCCTAAACATTAGTAATACAAAAGGTAATTCATTCAAATATGAAATAATAAAGAATTAGATAACAAATTGTAGGTTTACTATTATAAGAAAATATAAAATGAAGATAAATACCTAGTAACTAATTCATTAACATTATTCATGTTTAATATAAATAATATATCATATACACTTTTCGGAGCAATTATTACCTTATTCTTCACTTGGTTAAAGCACTATCTAGAGAAATCGAGAAACAAATCAAGTGAAATTCGTCCAGTAAGAATTAAAATTTATTCTGATGTTATAACTGAGATGGGTGGTGTATTTACTAATCCTGATAAATTTGAAACAGATATAAAAGATCCCAATTATTTATTCAAGTTTGAAAATAAACTTTGTAGGATTTTAGCCCCAGCACAACTGGTTTCTTCTGATGAAGTATATAAAAAAATTGAAGATGTTTACAACAATGAAATAATTCTACACAAATATTTGTTTGAAAGTCAAATAATTGATAAAGATTATGCTAATAAATTAGAAAATGAAGCTACTTATTCTAGAAGAATTCTTGTCAATGCAATGCGTACCGAAATAAAAAAATAGACATTGTTGGAAAAATAGTATCCACAAATTTTCTCAACACTGTTGAGAAAATTACAAAATAAGTACAATATGCGATCCATTACAAGTGCAACAGTAACAAATATTATGTAAATTTATTCATCCGAACAATTAGTTAGAAACCTTAAAAATCTGCGTATGAAAACGTTTATAAAGTCATTCAAATTACTTTGGGCTAATGATGAAACTAGAGCTGGAATGAAAAGGGATTTTAAAATACTTCTAATTGCAAATATATTGGGTATAATTGCAATTGCTGTTTTAAGTCAATGTATGCCTAGACCTTTAATAACATATATAGGCGTGATTGTTACTTGGTTTGTGATGAATTTCTATGATTTTTCAATTATATATAAAAATGCAGTATTAAATTATTGTGCTCGATTATAATTCAGTAAATAAAAAAGTGTAAAAAATCGGGAGTAAATCACAATTCCATTGTTATATATAAAAATGGAGACATGTTTTTAACTCATTTCTCAGGGCTTAGGCATCACGCTTAAGCCTTTCCTATTTCAGAGTAACTCTAATCAATTCATTAAATAAGTGAATAACAACCCATTTAGTGCAATTTAAAGTAGTATTATTTATCTCTTTTTTTCTAAAATATCTATTAGTAATTTACCTTAAATTGTATATTTGGTACAGATTATTCGATTTTATTATTACTGATAAACTAACATTTAAGCACATTAAATATCCTCAATTTAGCACCTCTATGAAAAATATTAACAGTTTCACAGGTTTATATCCTCTATCAAAAACCTTGCGTTTTGAACTGAAACCACAAGGTAAAACACTCGAACATATTGAACGTAGTGGCTTACTTAATCAAGATGAACATCGTGCTGAAAGCTATATCGTTGTTAAGAAAATAATTGACGAATATCATAAATCATTTATATCGAAAGCACTTGATGGTTTCAAATTAAATGGTTTGGAAAATTATATCTTATATCAGCCCAAACGTGACGATGAAGAAAAGAAAAATTTTGAAGGTGTTGAAGTTAATCTTCGTAAACAGATTGCTGATAAATTTACAAAACATGAAAACTATAAAAATCTCTTTGCTAAAGAATTGATAAAAGTTGATTTAAAAGCATTTGTTAAAAATGAAACTGTTAAAAAACTAGTTGAAGAATTTGATAGTTTTACAACATATTTTACTGGATTTCATGAAAACAGGAAAAACATGTATTCAGCTGAAGATAAATCGACTGCAATTGCATTTCGCTTGATAAATCAAAACTTACCTAAGTTTATAGAAAATATGAGATCTTTTGATAAAATCAAAAAGTCTCCTGTTAAAGATGCATTTCAAACGATTCTTTTGGATAATCAACTTGGTTCAATACTCCAAGTTCATGAAATAGAAGATATGTTTCAATTGTATTATTTTAATGAAACACTTACACAACAAGGTATTGATATATACAATCACTTAATAGGTGGATATTCGTCTGAACATGAAAAGGTAAAAATTCAGGGATTGAATGAGTATATTAATGCCTTTAATCAAACAGCAAAAAAAGAAGACAAAATCCCAAAACTAAAACCCTTATTTAAACAAATCTTAAGCGATCGTTCTACTGCTTCATTTATTCCAGAAGAATATGCAAATGATAATGAGGTATTGGAAAGTATTGAGAAATTTTATCAAGAAATTAACGAACATGTCATTAATAAAAATATTAAAGGTGAACATTCCTTAATTCAAATACTCCAAAACATTTCTGATTACGATGTACATAAAATCTACATACGTAACGATCTTAATTTGACCGATATCTCACAAAAAATATTTGGCGATTGGGCTGTTATTCAAAAGGCATTGAATAAACGATATGAAGTTGAATATACAGGAAGAGCAAAAAAAATATTTTAGTAAACAAGATAGTTTTTCAATTGGTTATTTGAACGATAGCCTAGCTCTTTTAGACGAGAAATATCACTTAAAAATCGAAAATCATTTTAAACAATTGGGCGTAATTATTGGCGATTTAGGAGAAAAGACTGACTTAATTAAGTCTCTTCAAAATAATTATACCATTATTAAAGATTTACTCAACAATCCATATCCTCAAAATAAGTACCTATCACAGGATCAAAAAAACATTGACAAACTAAAAATATTTCTCGATAGTATTAAAGCAATACAGTGGTTTATAAAACCTTTGTTAGGTATCGGTAATGAAGCTGATAAAGACGAACGTTTTTATGGTGAATTTTCTTCGCTTTGGCTTACTATTGACCAAATTACACCTCTTTATAACAAAGTACGTAATTACATGACGAAGAAGCCATATTCAACCGAAAAAATGAAGTTGAATTTTGACAACTCTACTCTACTCGATGGATGGGATGTTAATAAAGAAGAAGCTAATGCTTCTATTTTGTTTGTAAAGGACAATTGCTACTATTTAGGCATTATGGATAAAAAACATAATAAAATATTTAGAGATATAAAAGATTCAAAATCGGCAAATTGTTACAAAAAAGTTAATTACAAACTTCTTCCTGGTGCTAGTAAAATGTTGCCAAAAGTATTTTTTAGTGCGAGTAATATTGATTTTTTTAAACCTTCAGATGAAATTTTAAGGATAAGAAATCACGGTACACATACTAAAAATGGCGATCCTCAGAAAGGTTTTGAAAAAAAAGATTTTAATCTTCAAGATTGTCATACTATTATCGATTTTTTTAAACAGTCTATTAATATTCACAAAGAATGGAAATCTTTTGGTTTTCAGTTCACCGATACTACAAACTATCATTCTATCGATGAATTTTATCGTGAAGTCGAAAACCAAGGATATACAATTACTTATACCTCTATTGATGATGAATATATAAATCAGATGGTTGATGATGGTAAACTCTACCTTTTTCAGATTTACAATAAAGATTTTTCACCAAATAGTTCAGGAACACCAAATTTGCATACACTTTATTGGAAAATGCTTTTTGATATTGAAAATCTTAAAGATGTTGTATACAAACTAAATGGTCAAGCTGAAATATTTTATCGTAAAGCTAGTATTACAGACGACAGTATGATTATTCACAAAGCTAACGAACCAATTACAAATAAAAACGAATTGAATGAAAAAAACCATAGTACTTTCGAATATGATATTATTAAAGATAAACGATTTACTGTAGATAAATTTCAGTTTCATGTTCCCATTACCATGAACTTTAAAGCCAAAGCTCTTAATAATATTAATACAGAAGTAAATCAGTATTTGCAAAAAACAGATGACTTCCATATCATTGGGATTGATCGTGGGGAACGTCATTTACTCTATCTCACTTTAATTGATTCAAATGGTAGAATAAAACAACAATTTTCTTTAAATGAAATTATAAACGAATACAATGGTAAAACATATAAAACAAATTACCATACACTGTTAGATATAAAAGAAGGAAGTCGAGACGAAGCTCGTAAAAATTGGCAAACCATTGAAACCATTAAAGAACTTAAAGAAGGTTATTTGAGTCAGGTAATTAATAAAATATCTGAGCTTATGGTACAATATAATGCTATCGTAGTTTTAGAAGATTTAAACATGGGTTTCATGCGTGGTCGTCAAAAAGTGGAAAAACAAGTCTATCAGAAATTTGAAAAAATGCTGATAGATAAACTAAACTATCTAGTCGATAAAAAGAAAAAACCAACAGATTTAGGCGGTACGCTCAAAGCATTTCAGCTTACCAATAAATTCGAAAGCTTTCAAAAAATGGGTAAACAATCTGGATTCTTATATTATGTTCCAGCTTGGAATACCAGTAAAATGGATCCTGTTACAGGCTTTGTTAATTTGTTCGACACTCGTTATGAGAATATTGAAAAGGCCAAAACATTTTTCGGTAAATTTGATTCTATTTCTTATAATCAAAACAAAAAATATTTTGAATTTGCATTTAATTATTCAAATTTTACGCCAAAAGCAGAAGGGACAAAAACAAATTGGATATTGTGTACAAATCACACTCGAATAGAAACCTTTCGTAATTCAGAAAAAAATAGTCAATGGGATAATCGCGAAATAATTCTTACCAACGCTTTCATATCGCTTTTTGAAAAGCATAATATTGATTATAAAAAATTAAACAACCTAAAATCTGAAATTACGAAACAAACTGATAAATCATTTTTTGAAAGCTTACTCCATTTATTAAAATTAGCATTACAAATGCGAAATAGCATTACAGGTTCCGAAATCGATTATCTCATTTCTCCTGTTGCTAACGAAAAGGGTGATTTTTATGATAGTCGTTCTGCAAATGTTACATTACCTCAAAATGCCGATGCTAACGGTGCATATAATATTGCTCGTAAAGGTCTTTGGGTTGTAGAACAAATTAAACAAAGCAACGATTTAAAAAAACTAAAATTGGCAATTACCAATAAAGAATGGTTAGCCTTCGTGCAAAATTGATAATCTATAGTTATTACATTTTATTTAAAACATAATTAAAGTGTAAAATACTATATTAGTGCTCTTTGAAATATATTTATTTATAACATGAAATAATGTTTAGTAGATAAAAATACTTATTCTTAATTTTTCAGAAATCGATAAAAATAAACTTTATAATGTTTATTTAAATATTTTGAAACTTTAGTTCTAATAAAATTTCTACTATTGTAGATTACTTTAAATATGGGCTTATTTAATTTTAGTTATAAGTCAAACAAAATTTCTACTATTGTAGATGGCAGAGGTCGACCTCTCTAAAGCAAAAGGGCTATAAGTCAAACAAAATTTCTACTATTGTAGATAGTCTTTCCGTATGCTGAACTATTGTAGGCTATAAGTCAAACAAAATTTCTACTATTGTAGATTACAATTCAACAAAGTAAAGTTCTTTGCGGCTATAAGTCAAACAAATTTCTACTATTGTAGATAGGAAATACCAAATTTGCGAACACACATGGCTATAAGTCAAACAAAATTTCTACTATTGTAGATTATGCCTGCAAACGCACAAGCTATAAACGGCTATAAGTCAAACAAAATTTCTACTATTGTAGATCATGGTCGAATTAAAAGATTGATATGGCAGGCTATAAGTCAAACAAAATTTCTACTATTGTAGATTATAAGTTGACTACTAACCAGTAAAACCCGGCTATAAGTCAAACAAAATTTCTACTATTGTAGATAGAATGTGGAATTTGCTTTTGAGAATGTTGGCTATAAGTCAAACAAAATTTCTACTATTGTAGATCTATGGCTGGGTTACAGAGATATTACACGGCTAAATATCAAACAAAATTTCTACTTTTGTAGATAAAGACGACTACAGTGCAAAAAACGTAATGGCTATAAGTCAAACAAAATTTCTACTTTTGTAGATGATTTAGCCATAGCACGCCAACGCATCGGCTATAAGTCAAAGAAAATTTCTACTATTGTAGATCCGTGTTGGTAAGGTCTATGCTGAAAAGGCTATAAGTCAAACAAAATTTCTACTATTGTAGATTGGTGTCATTTTATACCCTCTTTGCGGGCTATAAGTCAAACAAAATTTCTACTATTGTAGATTACCATGTTTCCCCTGTGTTAGTTGACAGTTATAAATCAAACTAAATTTCTACTTTTGTAGTGTTCTTGAAAACTCTATTGTATTTACATATTGGTTTAGGCATAATATTATGAAAACAATCTAATAAAAAACTATGGATAATATAAATATTTTTGTAAGTTCGACCTGTTTTGATTTATCACAAATCAGAACAGATATTTCTGAATTCATAAAGAATTCTGGTCATAATCCGATATTATCTGAGTTTGAAAACTTTCCGATTTCTCCGGAGCTCAATACTATAGAAAACTGCATTAAAATTGTAAAAGAAAATGCAGATATCCTAGTGCTTATAGTTGGTAGCCGCTATGGTAGTATTATTGAAAATGGGAAATCTATAACAAATAATGAATTCTTAGTTGCTAAACAAAAAGGAATCCCAATCTTTTGCTTTATTGACAAGACAATCTTAAATGCACTTCTTTTTTGGAGAAACAATAAAGATGGGAATTTTTCAAATATAGTCGACAATATTCAAATATTCGAATTCATTGACGATATAAGGAATAATTCAAAAATATGGACTTTCCCATTCGAAAAAGCACAAGATATTATCAGTACATTAAAAATTCAATTATCCTACTTATTTAAAAACAGTTTGAAAGTGAGAAAAATTTTCAATGAAGATATTCCAGAATTTTTCAAACTGAATTTATCTGATAAAGCATTAAAAATTCTAATAAGAAAAGAAGATTTGTATGAACATCTATTCTTAGCCCAAATTTTAGTTGACGAAATTCAAAAAAAAGAATTCTTAAAGAATGATATTGAATATTCAATACTAACTGAACCAAAACATTTCATAGTTGAATATCGAGAAATACCTAATTGGGTTAATGAAAGAACATCTTCAATTTTGAATTTAATTAGCAGTCTAAAAAACATAGTAAATGTAGCATTACCAAAGTATTTAGGAGAACCCGGTATTCCTTCAGATTTAAAAGGATTATTTTATGTGTCTATTAAATATGCAGAGTTATATGAACAAATATTAAATTGGATTATTCTTACAAGAAGTGCTAAAATTGAGGAAGATTTTGAAGAAGCTAGAACTGTATTAGCTGAATTTGCAATCAAACCAGCAAAAGAAATTTGGAATTTCCCTTTTGAAATCCAACAACAAATAAATGACGCTAATGAGCGAATAAAAATTGGGGAACAAAATATTTTAATAAAATCAACACTTACTCTTGAAATTGAAGAAGGAGTTGAAAAGAAGTTTAATGAAATTATGAATAAACTTAGTGTATATTATAACTTATAAAACACTATACATAACACGCTAGCAAGTAATTCGATATAATTTAAACAAAATTTTGACTATTGCATATTTGCGTTCTTTGAGTTAGTCGATAAGTAGGCTAAATATCAAACAAAATTTCTACTATTGTAGATCGCGGACTTTTGAAGTTGTTGATTTTTATTGGCTATAAGTCAAACAAATTTCTACTATTGTAGATCAGCCTCAATACTTCGCAACCTTGGTATAGGCTATAAGTCAAACAAAATTTCTACTATTGTAGATAATAATATGAAATAGTTTTTTACATATTTGGCTATAAGTCAAACTTAATTTCTACTATTGTAGATCATCTGTCTACGTCTCGTTAAGGTGAAAGGCTATAAGTCAAACAAAATTTCTACTATTAACATGAACATGTCGGTTTTAGAGCTAAAAATCATATTCGAATTTGCATTATAAATCCTAATTGTATCAAAGGTTTATTTATCCCTTGTGAGATAAATATGTCTTTTGATTTGCCTTAAAATATGCAATTTTACGACTCTTCTCAAATATATAATTGACACTCTTTTCCCCAGGTGTTATCTTTTCAGGACTCTTCGCATCCTGTCGCAGACAATTTCGCTCCTGGCACTTCATTCCTTCGTGCCATCGCTCATGTCTACAAGTATTCTTAGCTAATTATTAATTCCATAAAATTAAGTCAAATTAAATTCACAGAATAAATCTACAATTATTCGACTCTTTTTAATGTGAAATTGATTTAAGCCTTGTTCCTATAAAAAATTATGCATAAATCAACTTTCCATATATGTTTACACCCACCCCAAATAAATTGGGTGTAATTATGGGTGAAAAACTCTTATCTTATTGATTATCAGGCTTTAATGCGGAGAGAGTGGGATTCGAACCCACGATACCCTTTTGAGATATACACGCTTTCCAAGCGTGCTCCTTCAGCCACTCGGACATCTCTCCTAAAATTTTGGTGTGCAAACCTACAAAGAATTTTTCATCTTGTTAGCGTTAATTCACGTTTGCTTCAGTATTTTTGCAAATAGCATAAAATGATTAATTAATGTCAAAATCTATAGTTGAAAGTTTTTTTGAAACCGGAGAGAAAGTCCCTAAAGGAATGAAGGAATTTCTTAAATGGCTTAACAAACATGCTCCTGCGAATATCGACACGCTGATGCATGAATTACATAATGATATTTTCGAGGAAGTTGATTGTCTTGAATGTGCCAATTGTTGTAAAACGGTTGGCCCAGCTATTAAGGATGTCGATATTGATCGACTATCAAAACATATGCGAATTAAACCATCTAAACTTATTGAACAATACATGGAAATGGACGATGAGCATGACTATATTTTCCGTACTCATCCTTGCCCATTTTTATTGGACGATAATTATTGTACTGTTTACGAAGCACGCCCCAAAGCTTGTCGCGAATATCCACATACCGACAGACGACGTGCTATGCAATTAATTCAAATTCACAAAAAAAACATAGAATGTTGTCCTGCAGTTTTCGAGGTATTCAAACGGTTAAAAGTAAAGTTAAAACAATAAAAAAACGCCCTTATTTTTGGTAAGAGCGTTTTGAATTATTTGCCTTTAGGAACTTGTTTCTTTGTTTGCTGAAGTTTGTAGAGTTCTTTATAACTAATCAACTTAATATCATTTTGTTTTAATAATGTTAAAAGATCCGGATTAATTAACCACTCGTATTCTTCTACTTTACGAGAGTAATTGCGTGTTAGGTTTTTAATTTCAGGCGATAGAATCGAAGGATGAACAAACAACTCTGTTACTCCTGGTTTTAAGTTTCTAATAATAGTTTCAAGAACCGGTTTAACATCGCGATTTGATTTTATAGAATCCAATTCGTTCCAAATGATATTATCGGGGTGTAAAATTCCTTTTGCTTGTAAAGCCTTTTCACGAGCTTCAATATCGTTACCATAATTTGGATTATTTAAAAAGCGAATTGGAAAACCATACTCACCAGCCAATTTTACTAGTACATCAAAATAACTTTGGTTATACGTCAAAACTTCAAGATGAGATGTTAAATAATTTATAGGTAATCCACATTTTTTTGCCCATTCAATTTGAGCTCGTAACTCGGTTTCTACTTGAGCAATATTAGCTGTTTTATACAAATCAGTCATTTCCGACAACATCATTCCTTTATCATTCAACAAACTTGGAACTTTATCTGCAGAAGCAATTGGCCTCCAAGTATATAAATTCTTATAATCCGAAGTTAAAGTCAATTGTAGACCATAACTGTAATTTTGATTCCGTTTTGCAAAATCAATCATTTCTAAACTCCAAGGACAAGGTGCCATAATCGACGTTCCTGTGATTGTTCCTCTCTGAAAAACTTGAATAATGGCTTCGTTCGTAGCATTGCAAAGACCAGCATCTTCGGCAGTGATAATCAAAATTTTATCGGTTGGTTTGAAGCCTAATTGTTCGGCCAATGATTGCGAAAATGCAGAATTGAACATCAAAAAAAGCAATCCTACTAAGGTATATTTTATTAATCTCATAACATTAATTTTTAAAGTCTGAAATGTTTTAACGCCAAAACACATAAAAGGTTCGTATTTAATCAGTATTTTTGGTTTCTGAAAATATAAATATTGGTTAGAATAATTTAGTAAAAGAGAACTATTCATTCTCCTTCAAAAGGAAGCTACCAAAGTCTCATTTGACTAAAAGAAAATAATATGAGTACAGAAGAACTATTGCATAAATATTCGAGCCTAGAAGAAGAGATTGAAAGCTTAAGAAACGAAATTCGTGATCTAAAGGCGGTTAACAAAGTACTTGTTAATAAATTACGAGACAAGGAAAACGAAATTGCAAAACTCAATAAACTTTTATCAAAGGAAAAAGAAAATGACCTTGAAACGGCAACATCAAAGCGTTTCAATATGGTTACTATGTTATATTCGAGTATTCGTGGATTTTCGGGCTTAGTTGAAAATGCACAAGCAAATAATTTAGTAGATGAACTCGATCAGTTGTATTACACATTCGATAATGTTGTTAAAAAACAGAATGTTAAGAAAGTAAAATCGATTGGTGACACATATATGTGCGCTGGTGGAATTCCTAAAAAGAATCGCACCAATCCCATTGAAGTTATTTTAGCTGCTTTACAAATTCAAGCTTACATGCAGGAAAATGCGAAGGAAAATGCTGAAAAAGACGATCATGTTTGGGGTATTAGTCTGGGAATACATACAGGTTCTGTAACAGCATCAATATCAGGAAAGAAAAAAATATCGTATGAATTAAAAGGTGATTCTGTTAATATTGTTAGTAGGATTGAAGCTGCAAGTCGCTCAGGAAGTATTACCATTTCGGCGATGACACATGAATTTGTAAGAGATTACTTTGAATGTGAGTATGTAGGGTCACTACCTGTTAAATATCTTGGCGACATAGCTATGTATGAAGTTAAAGGTTTAAAAGAAAAATATTCCGACGATCCAGCTCGTTTAATTCCAAACAAAGCTTTTCAAATTCGTTTTGGTCATGTTCGTTACGACGATTTAGAAGAATACATCCTTAACCGTTTAGAAAAAGAATTACCAACACATCTCTATTACCATAATGTTAAACATACTATGGATGTTTGTATTGGTGTTGAAATAATTGGTACATCAGAAGGCGTTAACGAAGAAGAACTTTTGTACTTAAAAACAGCAGCTCTTTTCCACGATATGGGTCAAGTAGTACAATCGAAAGGACACGAAGAAATTAGCTGTAAATATGCTCACGAAATTCTGCCTCAATACAATTATAGTGAGGTACAAATAAATACTATTTGTAACATAATAATGGCTACTCAATTACCGCCAAATCCTCAATCGAAATTAGAACGAATTATTTGTGATGCCGATCTTGATTATCTTGGTCGTACCGATTTCATTCCAGTTTCCGATACACTTTACAAAGAACTTTCGGAGCAAAATATAATTACAGACAAAAATACTTGGAATAAATTGCAAGTTAGTTTTATTTCAAATCATCAATATTTTACTGATTTTGCAAAGAACAATCGTGAAGTTAACAAACAAAATCAAATTGAACGATTAAAAAATCTTTTACCTAAAGAAGATTAACATTTTTTCTCTATTTTTAGGTAATAAAAATTTTAAAACAAGACAAATAATATGAAACTGATTATAAGTGTATTAATTACAATATCTAGTTTTTCCATTTTCGCTCAAAACACCGAAAAGCTTGCGTTAACACCACCAATGGGTTGGAATAGTTGGAATACTTTTCAAACAAACGTTAGCGAAGATTTAGTTAAAGGCGTTGTAGATGCTTTTATTCGTGATGGTTTAAAAGATGCTGGGTACAACTATATTGTTCTTGATGATGGTTGGATGGCAATGGAACGTGATGCTCAAGGTAATTTAGTTCCCGATCCTAAAAAATTTCCAAGTGGACTAAAAACATTATCTGATTATATCCATTCAAAAGGTTTAAAATTTGGTATTTACAATTGTGCTGGAAATAAAACCTGTGGAGGTTATCCTGGTAGCCGAGGACATGAATATCAAGATGCTTTAATGTATGCATCTTGGGGTGTTGATTACTTAAAATATGACTGGTGCAATACCGATAAAATCAACCCAATTGGTGCATACACAACCATGAGTGAAGCTATTAAAGCTACAAAACGTCCAATGATTTTCAGCCTTTGTGAATGGGGGAATAGCGAACCATGGAAATGGGCAAAAGAAGTTGGTCAACTTTGGAGAAGCACGGGTGATATTTATCCTTGTTTTGATTGCGAGTTTAAACACGATAATTGGTCAGCTTGGGGTATTATGAAAATTGCAAACATGCGTCAAGACAATCGTCGTGGTGCAGGACCTGGACATTGGAACGATCCAGATATGCTAGAAGTTGGTAATGGAATGTCGATATCTGAAGATAGAGCTCATTTTGCTTTATGGTGTATGATGGCTGCTCCATTAATTATGGGAAATGATGTTAGAAAAGCATCGAAAGAAACAATTTCGTTGTTAACCAATAAAAATCTAATTGCTGTTGATCAAGATAGTTTAGGTATGCAAGGATTCCGTTATTCATGTAAAGACAGTATGGAAATTTGGGCTAGACCTTTAGCAAATTTCGAATGGGCTGTTTGTTTTATTAACACCAGTAGCAAAGCTCAAAAACTATCGTTCAACTGGCAAACAGAAGAAATTATTGACAATGTTTTTAAATACAACATCAACGCAAAAATCAATACATATAAAATAAAAGATTTATTAAAAAACACTTTTATTCTCTCAACAGACAAACCATTGGAAACCACAATTCCAAGTCATGACGTATTGATTGTTCGATTGAGCAAAAAATAATGAACTGGTTTTATTTAATCATAGCAGCATTGTTTGAGATAGGTTGGCCATTAGGTTTAAAGTTATCTCAAACAATGCCTTCAAAATTTCTAGGATTTACACTTGCATTAATCTCTATTATTTTAAGTACCATATTTTTGTGGCTAGCACAAAAATCAATTCCAATTGGTACAGCTTATGCCGTATGGACAGGAATTGGAGCAGTAGGAACACTCATTGTGGGAATCATTTTCTTTGGCGATAGTGCTAGTTTATTGCGAATGCTATCAGCGTTACTTATTATCATTGGTATTGTTGGTTTAAAACTAGCACATTGATATTATAATTAAAACTATTTTTTTACTTTTGACAGGAAAATTCATTTACTAAAAACTATGGCTAAACCTGACAATAAAAGCATAAAAAAAGAAACGCCTATTCAATCACAAGAATTTGCTTTTACAAAACTCACAAAACAAGCTATTCTATTCTCAATTGTAGCATTTGTATTATCATTTCTTCTTTATTGCAATACCATTAAGCATGAATATGCTCTTGACGATTTGGTTTCAATTACCCAAAATTCACACACCTTACAAGGTTTTGCTGGCATAAAAGATTTACTTACCAAAGATTCTTTTCATGGTTACACAACCTTTGTTAATTTAGTTTCGGGAGGTCGTTATCGCCCACTCGCTCTCATTACATTTGCAATTGAAATACAATTGTTTGGCAAAGATATTCCACATGTATCGCACTTTGGAAATGTTCTTCTGTTTGCAATATCCATGTCCTTACTATTTTTACTTTGTTACCGTTTTATTTTTAAAGGGAATATGATTGCAACTGTCGTAAGCTGTTTGCTTTTCATCGTTCATCCATTGCATACTGAGGTTATTGCAAATATTAAAAGTCGCGACGAAATTATGATGCTCTTTTTTAGTCTTGGAGCAATGTATTTTCTCTTTGAATATTTAGCAAACAAGAAAAACAAACTATTGATTGCATTATCTGGAATCTCATTTTTTCTTGCATTGCTTTCGAAAGAAAATGCAATTCTGTTTGTTGTTTTTATTCCTCTAGTACTTTATTATTTTTACGATTGTTCGCTTAAAAAAGCTTTGTTGGAATCGTGGATGCTTATCTCAGTTGCAGTCATTTTTGTACTTATTAGATTTTCGATTACTGGTATTCATTCAAATCCGCAAAATGAAATATTAAATGCACCGTTTCTTTGGGCAAAACCTTTAGATGCATTTGCAACTAAAATTTACATCTTACTTCGCTATTTATATTTACTTGTTTTCCCGCATCCATTATCGTGTTTATATACTTGGAATGCAATACCATATATTACAATATTTGACATCAAATTCATAACTGCGTTTATTGTATATGCAATTATTATTTATTACGGAATTAAAGGCTTTTTCAAAAAGACAATTCTTTCATTTTTCATACTCAATTATCTAGCAATGATACTTTTAGTATCGAACCTTATTTTTGACATTGGAGCATTGATGGGCGAACGTTTTCTATATCTAACTGGCTTACCAGTTATTTTAGCTGGTGGCTACTATTTCGAACTTTTATATCAGAAAAAGAATAAGGTATTACAGATTTCACTTATTGCAATTCTTTTGGCAATAGTAACAGGATACACCTTAAGAACAATTTCGCGAAATGCAGCTTGGACAAATGACGATACCATAGCTATTGAAGATAGAGATGTATATGAATGTGCTCATGTTAAACTAAATTCAGCTAGTGCATTTTCAAGATTATCGCAAAAGGAAAAAGATCCGCATAAAAAAGATTCACTTTTTGCTTTATCAAAGCTATATATTAAAAAGAGTTTAGCTATTTATCCTAATTATATCGATGGACATATTATTGGTGGTTCGTGCTATTACTTGGGAGGAATGCTCGATACAGCAGTTGTATATTATGACAGAGCTTTTGAATTAAGTCCCGAAAATTTAACACTTAAAGCATATTTCCCAATTATTGCAAAAGACTTTTATGATAGAGGACAAAAGCAATTAATGAGAAATCAAATAGATAGTACGGCAAATAGCTTTAAAATGGCAATGAAACATGACCCTGTTTATATACAAATTGTTCGCTTTTTCTACGACAAAGCACTCGATTCTTATTTCAAAAAGGATTATAAAAAAGCAATGGAATTTCTTGCAACGTATATGGAATTTAAAACCGACGATCTCAACGTATTATTACTTTATGGTGATCTAAGCTATAACGACAAAAAATATGAAAGAGCTCGCGATTTATACCAAAGAGCCATAAAAATTAAACCAGATAATTTAGCTGTAATTAGACAATTGCAAAATATTGATATACTTTTGCCTAAAACAAACCAAACTTCTACTCAAAAAGATTCTGTAAATAATTTCATAATCCATTAGTACCTCATTATGATAGAGAATACAGATATATGTTGGAAACAGAGATTTAGCAATTATTCAAAAGCTTTTGCTCAATTAGAAAAGGCTTTAGATAAGGGCGAATATAATGAACTGGAACTACAAGGTTTAATTAAAGCTTTCGAATTTACCTATGAATTAGCTTGGAATACATTAAAGGATTTTCTAATTGAAAAAGGGTATACCGATTTAATTGGCTCAAAAGATACTATTCGTTTAGCTTTTAAAGTGGGATTAATTAGCAATGGAGAAGCATGGATGGAAATGATTAAAAGTCGAAATTTATCAGCTCATACATATAACGAAATAACCGCATTGGAAATTCAACATGCAATTACCGAAACGTATTACTTTTTATTTTTAGAAATGCAAAAACGGTTTGAATTAGAACAAACAAAATAAACAATATGCAAAACGGCTTAAGTAAAAAACAAGCGGAACAAATAATAGATATTTTTAATACGAATGAAAATATTTTAGAAGTCGTTTTGTTTGGGTCAAGAGCCAAAGGGACATTCAAAAAAGGTAGTGATATTGATTTTTGTTTAAAAGGAGAATCGCTAAATACTAATGATATTTTAAAACTAAATAATATCTTTGATGAAACATATTTGCCTTATACATTCGATTTAGTTTTATTTCATCAGATTTCAAACAAAGAACTAATTGAACACATAAACCGAGTAGGTATACTTTTTTATAAGAAATAGTACAATGGAAGACGATATCAAAAAATGCCTCGAAGTACTTAAATCTGGAGGAATAATTCTGTACCCTACCGATACAATTTGGGGATTAGGTTGCGATGCTACAAATAAACTAGCGGTTGATAAAATATATCAACTAAAACAACGTTTCGACAATCAGAAAATGCTCGTTTTGGTTAATACCGATGCTATGATAGAGCGTTATGTTGATGATGTTCCTGAAGTAGCTTTTCAAATAATAGATTGTGCCGAAAAACCATTAACAATCATTTATGAAAATGGCAAAAATCTTGCCGAAAATCTGCTTGGCGACAACCGAAGTATAGGCATTCGCATTACAAAAGAACCATTTACTCAAAAACTGATTGAGCGATTTAGAAAACCTATCGTTTCAACATCGGCAAATATTCATAATGAAAATTCACCGGCAAACTTTAAACAAGTGTCGGATGCAATAAAACAAGGAGTTGATTATGTGGTATCGTATCGACAAGATGATATGAAGGAACATAAACCATCATCGTTAATGATTATAAAACCTTCGGGGGAGTTTAAAATTTTAAGACAATAATCTATGGACTTTTCAAAATACACATTTTTCCATAAAACACCAGCGAATATTCGTTTCAACGATATTGATATGCTTGGTCATGTGAACAATACAGTTTATGGAAATTTTTTCGATGCTGCCCGCTTCGATTATTTTCGCCATGTTATAAAAGTCAATAAATTTAGAGACGACCAATGGATTGTGCTTGCTACAATGACTGTCGATTATGTACACCCCATTTTTCTTGACGACCAATTAATGATTGAAACGAAAATCACCCGATTAGGGAAAAAAAGTTTCGACATGGCACAAGTTATAATGGTTGAACGTGATGGAAATTTTACGGTAGCAACCACCACCACATCGGTTTTGGTTTGTTATAATATTTTACAAGAAACGACCTGCGAATTACCGCAAGAATGGAAAGATAGAATCAGCGAATTCGAAAAAGATATATCATTCTCGTAGGGACGCATTGCATGCGTCCAAATTAAACCAACAAAAAATCAAATAGAGACGCATGCAATGCGTCTCTACGAATACCAACAACAAAAAAACAATGGATTACCAAACCAACCCACAGCTACAACTGGCTTTCGATTTTGTACAATATACCAATACCAATATTTTCTTAACAGGGAAAGCTGGTACAGGTAAAACCACATTTCTAAGAAATCTAAAAGCATTATCACCCAAGAGAATGGTTGTTGTAGCTCCTACAGGTGTTGCAGCTATTAATGCTGGTGGTGTTACCATTCATTCGTTTTTTCAATTACCTTTCAGCCCTTTTATTCCACGAACCAATAATCAAACCACACAACCAACATATCGTTTTAGTGGTGAAAAAATAAAAATCATTAAAAGCCTCGATTTACTGGTAATTGATGAAATAAGTATGGTACGAAGTGATGTGTTAGATGCCATTGATGATGTACTGCGTCGTTACCGAAATCACAACAAACCTTTTGGTGGCGTACAATTATTAATGATTGGTGACCTTCAACAGTTAGCTCCTGTGGTTAAAGATGAAGAATTTGAATTACTTCGTCCCTATTATCAAACTTCGTTTTTCTTTAGTAGCAATGCTTTGAAACAAACCCGATATGTGGGTATTGAACTAAAGCATATTTACCGACAAAGCGATCAAGCATTTATTGAAATCCTGAATCAAGTTCGTGAAAACCGAATGGATATTCCAACAATGGAAGCACTGAATAAACGCTTTATTCCTAATTTCAATCCCGACAAAAAAGAAGGATACATAACCCTTACAACCCACAACCATCAAGCAAAAACGATAAACGACGCTAAGCTTCAATTCATAAAGGTTACCGAATATAAATTCATAGCAACAATCGAAGGAGAATTTCCCGAATATTTGTATCCAAACGATTACGAACTTCGCTTAAAAGTTGGAACTCAGGTAATGTTTACCCAAAACGACAGTTCGTTCGAAAAGCTTTTTTATAATGGCAAGATAGGCGAAATAACCTCTATCGACGAAGATACCATTATGGTGAAATGCCCAACCGACATGGCCGAAATTCCAGTATCACGAGGCGAATGGAAAAACACCAAATACACCATCAACGACGAAACAAAAGAAATAACAGAATCTGTCATTGGATCATTTACCCAATATCCTTTAAAAGCTGCTTGGGCTATTACCATTCATAAAAGTCAAGGTTTAACTTTCGAAAAAGCCATTATCGATGCCAATGCATCGTTTGCTCATGGTCAAGTTTATGTAGCCTTGAGTCGATGCAAGACCTTAGAAGGTTTAGTGTTAAGTTCACGAATATCGCCACAAAGCATAAAAAGCGATGGAAGTGTTCTGGGCTTTTCCAAAAACATTGAACAAAATCCACCAAACGAGTCGGTTTTAAAAGAATCGAAACAAAGTTATATACGCGAATTACTGTTCGAACTGTTCGACTTCCAAGGTATACTTCGACGACTCAATTATTGCACAAGAGTTTATAACGAAAACGCAAGCCAACTTACGGGAACATTCCTTACAGATGTGGAAACCCTTAAAGCTTCGTACATGGAAGATGTAATTGCAGTTTCCGATAAATTTATTCCACATATTCATCACTTACTTACAAACCCTGTTGAATTAGAGCAAAACACGGGTCTGCACGAACGAGTATCGAAAGCTGCGATATATTTTACAGAGAAAATAGAAGCATTTATTAATACCATTAAAAACAGCACTTTTTCTACCGATAACAAAGCAGTTCGAAAATCGCTTATGGATTCGATTGAAAAACTTATTGCAGATATTTCCCTTAAACAAGCATCACTTCGAGCTTGTCACACTGGTTTTGTGGTTAAACATTATCTATCGGAACGAGCAAAAGCAGGAATTGAGGAACTTCCAAAGAAAGCAGTAGAGAAAAAACAAAAAGTAGAATCGCAAAACGAAGCACCAACAAACCAAGCTTTATTCGACAAACTTCGAGCTTGGCGAAACACCATGGCAGCGGAACAAAATGTGCCTGCTTATATTATAATGCACCAAAGTCATTTATTGGCAATAAGCGATTTTCTACCAACAAATATCGAAGAACTTGCCCTAATAAAAGGTGTTGGGAAATTACGAGCACAAAAATTTGGCGAAGATATTATAGCAATTATCGCTGAACATTGCAACGAAAACAATGTAGTTCCAAATTTTAATCCAAGCACACCCATAGGAGCAATAAAAAAGCCAAAAGAAGATACCAAACTGAAAAGTTTCGAGATGTTTAAATCGGGAAAATCTATTACTAAAATAGCGATGGAACGAGGATTGACGGCTCAAACCATCGAAGGACATTTGGCTACTTATGTTATGACTGGCGAACTCGAAATCACAGAATTAATTCCAGCCGATCGCTATGGTTTTATCAGCGAAAAGCTTTCAGAAAAAACATTCACTACCCTATCGGAAGCGAAAAACGAATTGGGCGAAACGGTAAGCTGGGACGAATTACGTTTGGTTGCTAATTACATGAAACAGCAGGCAAATTAGATAGAAAGTAACAAACTTTATATATTGTCAAAACGCATAAAGTTTGTTACTTTTGTGATATTACCAAAACAACGAACATGAATAGAAATAGTAACCCGAAAAGCGTTCGTTTCAATTATTTATACTCAACTATAATTATTGCAATAATAGTAAAACTTGCTATTTCATGTACTAGAACTTGTAATTGTAATAAAGAAATTAACAATCAGTTTATCAATTTTAGAACAACTGTTATAAATTCGACCGATAGCACATTTTGGAAACACGATTCAATAAATACAATAGAGTACAATAGCAATAAAAACACAAGTACTTTTTACTTTAAGAATAAAAGTAATGTATTTATTGTAGGTAAAATTTGCAACACTCCCACTCTAATAAGGAAGTGGAATTTTAATGAGAATAAAAAAATAGATTTAACCATTAATTGCGATTTTCATCCACCATGTAAAGAGTATATCAGCACTGGAGACGATATTCGATACGATATGGAAATAACAAAATTAAATCAGGTAAAATAAACCCGATGCTCCAAAAATGATACGAAACCAATAGACCTTATGAATAAACTACTTTTAATTGCTTCCGTGATTCTATTTGCATTGTTTCAATCGTGTGAAAAAGATCACTATTATAGAATTAATAGAAAAGACTGGACTAAATTAAGCAAGGGTGATACGATTATATTTAATGCCTCATCAAGTAAAGATACGTTTGTAGTATCTATTGGCATGACTTATTATGACAGTGATAAAATATATCACTATGAATATCTAAATATTTTCTATTCTCCAACAAATAAAAAAGCTCTAAATTCTGATTACTATACAATACGTAATTATAGAGCAACCCAAATCGAATGGAATAAACAATCTAATGGATTTTTATCTGATACAACATTAAGCCTATATAATGTTGTTATCAAAAATGTATTTTGCTTTAGCAATGATAAATTATATGGTGACACCTTACCATTAGATAATAAAAAAGTCTTTTATTCAAACAAATATGGAGTGATTCAATATGAATTATACAATGGTCAAACATTTGTAATGGATAGTAGTATTTTAATGAAATACATGAAAAAGCAATAAAATCCTAATCAAATTAAACCTCAATGCTCCAAAAATAACCCTAAACCATTGAACTGATGAATAAACTACTTTTAATTGCTTCCGTGATTCTATTTGCATTGTTTCAATCTTGTGAAAAAGATCATTATTATAGAATTAATAGAAAAGATTGGACTAAATTAAGCAAGGGTGATACTATAATATTTAATGCCTCATCAAGCAAAGATACGTTTGTAGTTTCAACTGACATGACTTATTTTGACAGCGATAAAATATATCATTATGAATATTTAAACACATATTACAAAAAAATAAATATTACCGAAAAAATTACAAGTCATTATTATGAAACTAGTCGTAGTTATCTTTGGGTACGAATTCAATGGGATAGATTTGACAATGGTCATGAATTTGACACGACTTTAACTCTATATAATAATAAAATCGATAATGTCCGTTGTGTAAATAATTATGAAACAAGTGGCGATACCTTGCCTACTGACACTAAAAGAGTCTTAAATACAAACAAATATGGAGTGATTCAATATGAATTATACAATGGTCAAACATTTGTAATGGATAGTAGTATTTTAATGAAATACATGAAATAAATCTGCAAATTGTCTTTAACCAACCATTAAGGAAATTACACTACGTTGCTATTTAAAAACTCAGCCAACTTTTTATCTTCTGAAACGGTATGTGTTCTAAACCAATCGAGCAAAAATGTCACGACTTCTTCAAAATTAATATTGTCGTAATCAAATGAAATAATACGTTCCCTGAGATTTACCAAGAGTTTTTTATGCTCCATTTTGTGATGATCAATTTCGGGATATTGATATTTTTCCATAAAATTTTCTTCACTACTAAAATGGAATTCAGTATATCGAATAAGTTCCGAAATCAATTTAACGCATTGTTCTTTATGCTTTGCATTATATTCCGTGACTATTCGTTCAATTATTCTAACAAATAATTTATGCTGAACATCAATATCAAAAAAGTTTACTTCATAATCTGTTTTCCAAAGAATACCACCTGTTATCATGTCTATAGGGTTTTAGTGTATTCAAATATAATTCTAAAAAGTCAGAGTACAAACTACTGATAGTTTTTTACACCAATTGAGGCATATTTCAATTAACCATTCAAAATGAATCATTAGCAATTATTAATTCATCCTATTCCCAATCAATCGAGCGTTATATTGCTGAATAATCGACTGCAAAGTTTGCAACATCAAATGTTCTTTAGCTGGTGATAGTGAAGTTCGAGTTGAGTCTTTCAACGTTTCACGATCTAAAACCTTTTCACCATTATAACTGATTGAATATCCATCTTGGATAATTGAATAAACACCACCCAAATATTGAACAGCCATACGACTTGATGAACTATCAAGGACTGATTTGCCATAACACAAATACGATCCTTTTACATTTAGATAATCGAGTATCGTAGGCATAATATCAGACTGTTGCATAATCTGATGACTGCGTTTTTGCAAATTCCTATCGCCAGGATGATAGAAAATAATGGGTACGCGAAATAAATCGGCACGGTTTTTATGCGAATAATCTTCTTCTTGAGCAGCATGATCGGCTGTAAACACAAACAAAGTATTTTTGAACCAGGCCTCTTTACTCAAGGTTTTGAAAAGTTGTTGCAATGAATAATCGGCATATTGAATCGATTTATAAATAGGCAACTTTCCACCTTTAAATCGTGCTCGATATTTTTCTGGAATCACATACGGATGATGCGACGACAAGGTAAATACTGAACTAAAAAATGGTTGTTTAAATGAATGCAATTGTTTTGCAAAAAACTGCAGGAATTCTTCATCGCGTATGCCCCAGTCTCCATCGTAAGCTTCGGGTCCTTTATATTCATTCATACCATAATATCGTTCCATTCCAGCAGCTTTGCAAAAATTATCGAAGCCCATTGTTCCATTACGTCCACCGTGGAAAAAGCTGGTATTGTAACCATGTTCTTTCAAAATAAAAGGTAAACCCTTTAGGGTATTGCTACCATATTGCGAAGTAATATAGGGCTCTTCTAAAAGATTTGGCAACGATGCAAAGATCGAAGGCAATGCTTCTATCGACTTTTTACCATTTGCAAAAGCATTATCGAAAACCAACGATTGCGATATTAGGCTATCGAGAAATGGAGTATAACCTTTTTTATGTGTAAGACTTCCAACATATTCAAATGAAAAACTTTCGAGAATTATAATAACCACATTATCATGCTTCGTTTCACCTCCTTTGTAATAACTACAAATAGGATTAAACAACTCCCTAGCCTTTTTATCATCGAAATAATGTTCCTGTTTCAATGCATCGCCTTTCATCGTATGTAAAATAGTAAAAGGCGTATTATAGATTAAGGGGAAATTTGCAGTGTTTGTATATCGCGAAGCTGTAATTAATTGTATTGGCTTAAAACCAACACCACGAAGTCCAGCAACCATAAGTGCAAAAACGAAAACATATTGGGGTATTGCCCACAAATTCCAGTATTTGGGCTTATTGTCGGGCAATCGATTGATGAGTTTATCACCCCATTTTATCAAATAGAAACCTGAAACAAAAACGGCAATCAACAACAACGGAATATACCAATAATCAACAAAGAAACATGGCATTAAAATAGCAGTATCGGGACTCATAAAGATATATCCAAATACATCGTATGTCGTACGTTTATTGATAAATTGGAAGTAAACACAATCGGTAAAATTGAACATCAAAGCAAAACCTTGAACAGAATAGAAAAGAATATCGAGAATGCGGATATATTTACGATTATAGATAAAATTTAGTGGGAAAAGATATGCAACTACAAATAAAATTGAAATATTGCATATCGCCGAAATATCGAACAAGGTACCATGCAAAAAAATTCCTCTGATTTGACTTGCAGTAGTTGCTGTAAAGTATGAATGGTTGAAAAACAAAAAGCTTAATCGTCCAAACTGGTAAAGTAATAATAGAACTATTAAACGAGCAAAAACTGCTAAAATCCTTTTTTGATATTGCATTAAAATATAGTTTGAAAATAACCCTTAAAACGAAAAGCAAAGAAAATAAAATATGGTTGAAATAAAATACCTTTGCCTTCGACAAATATACAGATGTTTTATAAACCTAAATAACAGAGCAAATGACAATCGTTCAAGTCTTAATTTTAGTAGCAATTGGTATTTTATCGGGCATGTTAAGCGGAGTATTTGGAGTTGGTGGTGGAATAATAATCGTTCCAGCACTGGTATATTTTCTAAATCTTACACAACGCGAAGCTCAAGGAACCAGTTTAGCTATTTTACTTTTGCCTGTTGGCATTTTTGCAGTTTATAATTATCACAAAGCAGGGCTCATTAATTATTATTATGCTTTAATTATTGTTGCCACTTTTGTAATTGGTGCTTATTTCGGTTCCAAACTAGCCATCATCACACCGGATAAAATCCTAAAAAAGGTTTTTGGTGGGATAATGATAGTGGCAGCGTTAAAAATGATTTTAAGTTAATCGAAAAATCATTTTCACTTTCGTTTACTGATTATCTTCCAAACACCATTCGGCATACGATGTAGGAGTTTCGTGCAAACGAAGTGCAAATAAAGTAACGCCTTGAGGCAATTTATCTTGAATCATTCCAACAAAATGAACAACTAAGTTCTCGCATGTTGGTTGAAATGGAAGTACAATTGTTTTACCATAGTCGTTACATTCCATCATCGACGGAATAGCTTTATGTCCTTCTTGAAGCACCAAAGCATGATCAAAAACATCAACAATTGGTTGTTTAACAATCGTTTTTAAATCACTAAAATCGATAACCATTCCCAATTTCGGATCACCTTTAATTTCTTTTGGACTACCAATTAAAGTAACAGCTAATTTATATGTATGACCATGAATGTTTCTACATAATCCATCGTAATTCAATAAAGCATGTGCCATATCGAAAGTAAATTCTTTTGTAATTCTAATTTTAGCCATAAACTATATCTTTCTAATCATTAGTAAACCATCACGCAAAGGTATCATCAGTTTTTCAACTCTGCTATCGTTTTTTATTAATTCGTTAAATTCAAATATTCCTTTTGTTTGAGCATCTTTTTGAACTTTATCGGAATCAAGCACATGTCCATCCCACAAAACATTATCAGCAATTATAAAACCACCACTCGGAACTTTGTCGAAAATGGTATCATAATATTTCACATAATCGCGTTTATTCCCGTCCATAAAAACTAAATCAAACATTTCATCAATTGTAGAGATAACCGAAACAGCATCGCCCACATGCGAAATAATTTTATGCCCATATTCCGATTTATCGAAGAACGATTTAGCAAAAAAAGCAACTTCATCATTAATTTCTATGGTATGTAAAATACAATCATTGCCAAGATGCTTTGCTAAGCACAAACCCGAGTATCCGGTATATGTACCTATCTCAAGAATTCGTTTAGGCTTGAGCATAGCAACAATCATTTCGAGAAACAAACCTTGAAAATGCCCCGATAACATTCGTGGATTAAGAACATTGAGATGCGTTTGTCGAGTCAACTCTTTTAATAGTGATGATTCTTCACTTGAGTGCTCAATACAATATTTTTCTATTTCTGTTTCCATGAAAAAATGCAAATAATGAATTACTGAGATTAAATTTTTAGCAAAATAATTAAAAAAAACGCTGAAAACGTTGATTTTTTTCAATTTGATGTTTGAATATTAAAAACATTTATATATTTGTAACAAAGTTAATTAACAAAGACAGAATTTAAATTAAATCATTAGCATTATGAAAATGAATACCTTACGTTTTACTAAACTTGCAGTATATGGAGCTGTGGCCTTGTTTTTCGCAAGTTGTAACGGTTTAAGCACCATGCTGAAAAACGCAAATACAGTTACCTACACATGTACACCAAATCCTTTAGAAATGCAAGGTGACAGTGTATTAGTAACTATAAAAGGATCATTCCCAGCAAATTATTTCAACAAAAAAGCAATTTTAGAACTTACGCCAGTATTAACATACGAAGGTGGCGAAAAAGCTTATAAAGTTCAAAAATTACAAGGCGAAGGTGTTGAAGCTAATGGAACAATTATCAGTTTAACTGGCGGAAGCTTCTCTTATTCTAACAAAATTGCCTATACAGATGAAATGGCAAAATCAGAATTAGTTTTAAGAGCAAAAGCTACTGTAGGAACTAAATCAATGGATCTTCCAGCTTATAAATTAGCAACAGGTGTTGTTGCAACTGCAAAACTTGTTCATGCTGATGCAAAAACAATTAAAGCAATCGACCAATTTAAATACAGAATCCCAGAATCACGCGAAGCAGCTATTAAATTCTTAATGAGCCAAGCTAAAGTTCGTGCTGAAGAAACTAAAAAATCGGAAATTAAATCTGTTACTAAATATTTAGATTCAGTAAAAGCAGATAAAAACAAACAAATAGCAAATGTTGACATCTCAGCTTATGCATCTCCTGATGGACCAGAAGCTTTCAATGCTCAACTTTCAAACAATCGTGGTACTTCTGCTGAAAAATTCTACAAAGAATCTTTCAAGAAAAACGATAAAGCAGCTAAAGCTACAGTAAATACAGTAGGTAAATCTGAAGACTGGATTGGTTTCAAAGACTTAATGCAAAAATCTAGCTTAGAAGATAAAGAGATGATTGTTCGTATTCTTGACATGAACTCAGATCCAGTAGTTCGTGAAAAAGAAATCAAAAACATGGCTAAAGCTTACAAAAAAATTGCTAAAGATATCCTTCCTGAATTACGTCGTTCAAAAATGACCTTCAATGTTGACAAATTAGGAAGAAATGATTCTACTCTTTTAGCTTTAGGTCAAGTTGACACAGCAAAATTAGGTGTTGAAGAATATTTAAAATCAGCTTCATTAACTGCTGATAACGCAACTCAAGTTAAAATCTTGAACAATGCAATCAAAAACTTCCCACAAGAATGGCGTGCATTCAACAACTTAGGTGTTGCTCAAGCTAGCCAAAAAAACTTCGACGGTGCTTTAACTAGTTTCTTAAAAGCTGATGAATTATCAAGCGGTCAAAAAATGGTTAAAAACAACATCGGTGCAATGTACCAAGCTAAAGGTAACGACACAAAAGCAGTTGAATATTTCGACTTAGCTTCTGGTGCTGGTAAAGAAGTAGGTGCTAACCAAGGTGCTATCAAAATTAAAGAAGGTAAATATCAAGAAGCAGTTGATCTTTATGGCTCAACAGCATCTTTCAATGCTTCTCTTGCTAAATTATTAAATGGTGATGTTAATGGTGCTTTAAATGCTATTACTGCATCTGAAGATCAAACTGATCCTTTAGCTTTCTATTTAAAAGCTATCATCGGTGCAAGAACATCTAATACTGACTTATTATTCACAAACCTTAGAACTGCAATCATGAAAGATGGTAAATTAGCTGCTAAAGCTAAAAAAGACATCGAGTTTGTAAAATTCTATGATGATGCAACTTTCAAATCGATAGTTCAATAATAAATCGACAAACAATATTTGAGAAAGGAGGTCGTTGTACCTCCTTTCTTGTTTTATAGAAGTTCTATTTTATATATTTGCATTACACAAATTTGACAGTTTAAATATGAGATTAGTAATAGGAATCATTTGTCTATCGGTTTTAGCTTCTTGCGTTTCTTCAAAAAAATATAAAGAAGCTCAAGCAAATAACAGTAATTTACAAACACAAAACGATTCGCTTAACAAACTTATTCATCAACTATATAACGACAATATTATGTTGATTAGTAAATACACCGAAATGCAAAAGATAATCGAATTAACTAATCTCAGCAAAGATTCTATCTTCAGTATTACACAAAATCTACGTAACGAAATTGCAGATTTAAATTCGCAAAACGAAGATTTGAATGATGAAATGACTCGAAAAAACGAAAAAGTTAAATATCTTCAATCAAGTCTTAAATCGAAAGATTCAATAGCCAATATTTTAAAAGAAAAAATCTCAGCAGCTTTAACTGGTTTTGAAGGAAACGGACTTTCGGTTTTACAACGAGATGGGAAAATTTATGTGTCTCTCGATGAGAAACTCATGTTTCAAGTTGGGAAATTTAAAGTAAGCCCTAAAGGTACTGAAGCAATTAAAAAACTGAGCGAGGTTCTAGAGAAGAACTCCGAAATAAATATATTAATTGAAGGTCATACAGATAATACAGGAACATCGAAAGTTAACTGGAAATTAAGTACCGAACGAGCATTAGCAATCACCACAATTCTTCTTGAAAACGATAGTATCGATGCACGTCGAGTTACATCAGCAGGAAGAGGTCAATATTCCCCTATTGACTCAAACAAATCGCCCGAAGGAAGAGCTCGAAATCGTCGATGTGAAATTATCCTTACACCCAAACTTGGAGAATTAATGAAATTGATAGAAAAACCTAGTGACGACGTCGAATCTAAATTATAAATCAACTTCAAATTATGCATAATCTTTTAAAAGATTAATTTATTCCAAGACATACGTTACATAACTCAAAGATTTAAGCCACGAAATCACTTCATTTCTCATTGAAAGTGAAATATAATGACACTATTAATTGTTGATTTTTTAAAATATTTTATCTTTGGCACGTTTTAAAAAAAAATCAATTTTTAAGGGAATAGGTAAATTTCCCAATCATTTTTATTTTAGATTATGCGTAGGGGGTTATTATTTTTTTGTAGTCTTATTTTTGTCATTTTTATAATTAGTTCTTGTGAGCAAAAAGCTCAAAAAGTAAAAATACGTTATCCATTTGAAGGAAGCGTGTTTCCAGCTGAATTTCCAGCTCCAGGAATTCGATGGGAAAGCGACAGTATAACTCAAGAATGGCAAATTGATATTTCAATTAATGCAAAGATTATATCATCAAACAAATCAAATAAAAACATTTGGACTCCCGAAGCTTCAATATGGGAAAATGTTAAAACAAAAGCTGATGGAAATAAAATTACAATTTCCGTTTTTGCATTAGATGGAAATACAAAAACAAAAGCAGATAGTGTAAACATCGTTATTTCTAAAGATTCGGTTGGAACACCTATATTTTTTCGTTCAGTAATCCTTCCATTTAGTCATGCGAATAAATACAAGGATTCTTTAAATTGGTACTTAGGTGAAGTCGCATCTAATGATGTTCCAAAACTTATGATGAGCAAAATTCCTGCTTGTGCAAATTGCCACAGCTTTTCATCAAATGGAACAAAATTCGCACTCGATGTTGATTATGCTAACAATAAAGGATCGTATGCAATAGCTAATATCGAAAAAACATCTGCAATTAAACCTGAAAATATTATATCATGGGACGACTATAAGAAAGATGAAAAAGAATCGACTTTAGGCTTACTTTCACAAATTTCACCTAATGGAGAATGGGTTGTAAGTACAGTTAAAGACCGTTCTATTTTTGTACCCATTGACACAAATTTTGCATATTCACAATTGTTCTTCCCTATTAAAGGAATTTTGGCTAGCTATAATACTAAAACAAAAACATTCCTATCATTAACAGGAGCCGATAATCCCGATTATGTACAAAGTTCTCCAGGATGGAGTCCAGATGGCAAAGAAATCATTTTTGCAAGAGCAAAAATTGATAACGACACTGCTTATTCATCGCAAAAAGGTCTGTTTGTGAATACGAGTTTAGCTAATGACTACATTAGTGGAAATAAAGGCTTTAAATATGATCTTTGGCGAGTTCCATTTAACAATGGTAAAGGAGGAAAGGCTGAGCCAATTGAAGGAGCTTCAAATAATGGAAAAAGCAATTACTTCCCAAAATATTCACCTGATGGTAAGTGGCTTATATTTTGTCAAGCAGACAATTACATGCTTTTACGCAAAGATAGTCGTATGTTTATAATGCCAGCTAAAGGAGGAAAGCCACGTAAAATGCAGTGCAATACAAACGACATGAACTCATGGCATTCATGGAGTCCTAATGGGAAATGGATAGTATATTCTACGAAACATTTTGGTCCATATACACAATTATTCCTCACTCATATCGATGAAAATGGAAATGATAGTCCTCCCATTTGGTTAGAATATTTTGATCTACCTAAAAGAGCAATAAATATTCCTGAATTTGTAAATACGAATACGAATAATTGGAATCATATAGTTGATGCATTCTCAACGTCTGGGAATTATTTCCAACGATCTATCGATGAATCAATTAATCACAGAGATTACAAATCGGCAATGCATTATGTAAATCTACTTCTTGAAAAAGAGCCAGAAAACACAAATGGATATATGCAAAAAGCTCGTGTAAATATTTTATCGCAAAATCAAAACCAAGCC
>Ga0302296_1000578_pt1 | contig 29978 bp, 27 predicted proteins | sample III_Fen_N3_1_FD_194546 | JGI IMG/M metagenome (GOLD analysis project Ga0302296, IMG submission 194546) | Peat permafrost microbial communities from Stordalen Mire near Abisko, Sweden - III_Fen_N3_1 | ecosystem: Environmental > Terrestrial > Soil > Wetlands > Permafrost | place: Sweden: Abisko...
AAAAATGGCTTAATCTGGGATGTTCGATTTAGCGATAAAATGGCACATTCATACAAAAACAAGTACGATGGATTTGTCTTTAATTCGGGCTATAAAGAAAATGCTGCCGATGCTTTAATTGGATTAAATAAACATTGGGGATATTCAAAATTAAAAATAAGTATGTACAACTTCATGCCAGGAATTGTGGAAGGAGAAAGAGATAGTGCAACAGGTAAATTTATAAAACCAATAGCTATTGCTGGGGTTGAAAGTAGCGAAATAGCTACCGAAAGTGATGCTAAAAAGTACACTCTTCAAACGCCTTATCAAATGATTCATCATTACAAGGCAATTTTCGATAACACTATTTTTATAAACGGAGGAACGTTAAAAGCTACAATTGGGGTTCAACAAAACAGTCGACAAGAATATGCCGATATTCTTGAACCAAATCAATATGGATTGTGGCTTTTATTGAATACGGTAAATTACGATATTCGATATAATTTACCCGAAATGAAAGGTTATTCTTTATCGATAGGTACAAATGGAATGCAGCAAAATTCTCAAAATAAAGGTATTGAATATCTTATTCCCGATTATAATTTGTTTGATGCTGGAGCTTTTCTGATTGCAAAAAAAGCTATCGGTGCCTTTGATTTTAGCGGAGGTATTCGGTATGATAAACGTCATGAAACAGGCAAAGATTTATTTCTCGATTCAGCAGGAATGGCAATTAATGCAATAAGTAAAACGAGCGATGTTCAACAATTCAAAGCATTTTCAGTCGACTTTTCGGGACTTTCGGGAAGTATTGGGGCAACATGGCAAATTTCTGAAGATGTTTATACCAAGGCAAATATTTCGAGAGGTTTTCGTTCTCCAAATATTGCTGAATTAGGAGCTAACGGTGTGCATGAAGGAACGTTTCGTTACGAACGTGGAAATCCCGATTTGAAACGTGAAACAAGTCTACAGTTTGATTATGCATTAGGAATTCACACAAAACACATAATTGCCGAACTCGATTTATTTGATAATACTATCGACAATTTCATATTTCTTCGACATCTCAATTCGTCAACTGGAGGCGATTCGATTACCAATGGTTGCAGTACTTTTAAATATGTAAGTGGAAATGCTCAACTTTTAGGTGGCGAAATTCATTTCGATATTCACCCTCATCCATTAGATTGGTTGCATTTCGAAAATTCGTTTTCGTATGTCAAGGCAACGCAAAAACGTCAACCCGATTCTACGAAATATTTGCCTTATACACCGCCAGCAAAACTTCAAACAACTATTAGAATAGACGTAACAAATAAGCTTATTAAGGCATTAAAAAATAGTTATGTTAAAATGGATATCGATAATTTTTTCGAACAGAATGATATTTATTCGGCGGCAAATACCGAAACTAAAACGCCTGGTTATACATTATTAAATTTTGGCGTAGGAACTGACATTGTAAGAAAGCAAAAAACGGTATGTTCTTTATTTATTGCATTGAACAATGCAACAGATAAAGCGTATCAAAGTCATCTTAGCAGGTTGAAATATGCCGACGAAAATTATGTTACAGGACGAATGGGTGTTTATAATATGGGACGAAATATTAGCTTTAAACTAATTGTACCTTTTGATTTTATTTGGAATTAAAAAAAGTTGTTTCTGCAAGAACAGTTAAACATTTCACTATTGAGAAAATATTAACTCGTTAATATTTTCTCAATAGAACTTCTTTCTTTGTCCGATAATGAGTCAATTTCCACAAGAGCATGTTCGATTTTTGTTTTAAAGTTCCAACAAGTCATTTGGCGTAACGAAAGACGACGGCCAAACTCGTACGACGAAATATCTTCTTTCGCTTTGCATACATTATAAGCTATATAAAATGCTTTGCTAATAGGAAATTTTACCGCATGAAATATTGTTCCATTGGTTGCTGTTTCTTTTGTTTTGCATTTCGTACAACGTCTCGAAAATGCTTCTTTGCCTTGACAAAAATTGGTATTTCCACATTTCTTACAGACAAAACCATTTGCCCATTTCAAATTAGATAGAAATTCCAAACATTTCTCATCGTTTCGAAACATTATTTCCAGTTGTTCTGGGCTTAAACTATCGTCAAATATTTTACTCATTTCCTATTATATCTTTGCAAAGATATAAAAAAATAGTGATACTAAAAAGATTTAGGTGATACTATAGCGATTTGTTTTGAATATGTATTATCTTTGCATTGTAATTAATGAAATAAAAGATGGAAAATAGTTGTGAAGCAAAGCAAAAACCTAAGACTTTCAAAGAGTTGATTCGTTCTTGGTATTTATGGAAGCAAGTAGTAACTTTCATTGTTGGTTCAACATTAGGATTTCTTTACTATCATTTTGTTGGATGTGCATCGGGAACTTGTCCAATTACAAGCAGTCCGTATACTAGTTCAATAATGGGTGGTGTTATGGGATTGTTTCTGTTGAATAGTCCATGTGCAAATGGAAAATGCTAGATATTAAACAATTTTAAATATGAGTATAGTAGAAATAAATAAACGATATAGCGAATTGGCAAAGTCAGATTGTTGTTTGTCTTGCGGTGGAGCCATTAATCATGCCGAAACAAAACTAAATGAAGTTTGTATCGACTTAGGAAGTGGTCGTGGAACTGATGCAATTCGAATGGCAGAAACTGTAGGTTCAAAAGGTTTTGTTTATGGTATTGATATTTCTGATGGAATGATCGAAAAAGCTGTGAAAACTGCCGAACGCATGAATGTAACAAATGTTCGATTTGTAAAAAGCACACTCGAACATATTCCTTTAGAAACAGGAATTGCCGATTTGATAATTTCAAATTGCACTATCAATCATGCAGCCGATAAACAATTGGTTTGGAATGAAATTTATCGAATACTTAAACCTGGTGGACGTTTTGTTGTTAGCGATATTTATGCAACAACGCCCGTTCCCGAAGAATACCGTAACGATCCCGTTGCAATTTCAGAATGTTGGGCAGGTTCGGTAGTTCGCAGTGAATATTTATTGCAACTTGAAAGAGCCGGATTCTCGGAAGTTAACATCATTGAAGAATCGGCACCTTATCCCAAAGGTCAAGTTGAAGTTTCGAGTTGGACAATTTCGGCTTATAAACCGAAAGATGATTATACTTGTTGTTGTTAAATTTAAAATTGACTGACATGAAAAAAATCATTTTAATACTATCGATATTGTTTCCATTACTGTTTACTAATTGTAATGCAGGGAGTTCAGTAAAATCAACAAAAAATGATAGCATCAAAGTAACCGAAAAAGATGTTGACAAACTTTCGTCAGAAGGTGAAGTTGTTTCTTTAACAAACGAAATGTTCAAGAAAAAGATATTCAATTATGACCTTAGCAAAGAATGGAAATTTGAAGGCGATATGCCAGTTATCATCGATTTCTACGCGACTTGGTGTGGTCCTTGCCGAATGTTAAGTCCAAGAGTTGAAGCTATTGCAAAACAATTTGCAGGTAAAATACGCGTTTACAAAGTCGATACCGATGAAGAACAACTTCTGTCGCAAACCTTTGGAATTTCAGGTTTACCAACACTTTTGTTTATTCCAATGGAAGGGCAACCACAAGCTTCATCTGGACTTATTTCGAAAGACGATCTTGTAAAAGCCGTTAACAATGTTTTAAAAGTGAAATAATACTTTATAAATTTATAAAACAAACATACAGAGCTGTATGTAAAACAAATATTACCTTTGTGATGTGGTTTTACATCATACCATTTATAAACAATTAAATTTTATTACAATGAAAAGTTTAATCAAAAAAAATGAAAATGAAGCAACAGCTAAAGTTGCTCAATGTTGTGCAAAAATTTCAAAAACCGTAGCTGGTTGTCACGACTAACATTTTAACATTAAATGGGGGAGAGTGCCGAATTTTCGGCACTCTTTTTTATAAAAATTAAATGCTTAAGCAAGTTCAGCATGATAAAAGAGCATGTAAATTCAATTTTAAAATAAGTTAGCGACTAAATCGTTGAGCTCGAAAGCTCGGTTGTCACCCTGAGCTTGTCTAAGGGTCTGTTTTTATCTAGCAATTATTCAAAAAAAACATCTATGTATTTCTCAAAGCACAATATTTTTTCTAAAATAAAGGATTCGGAAAATTACTTTATTGTAAATCTTTTGACCGGTAATGCTGATATTGTTAGCCCCGAAGATGCACTTGTAATCAATGATGTAAAGAGTCTAAAACCTATAGAAAAGGAAGGTTTTATAACTGAATTGACTGAAAAAGGATATTGGATTGATGAAGTAGAAGAACAGAAATTATATAAAAGCAAATATCTCGATTTTATAGATAGTCGCGATGACGATGAGGTTCAGCTTTTCTTTGTTCCAAATTACAGTTGCAACTTTGCTTGCTCATACTGTTATCAAGACGAATATGCTCCTTCAAAAGGAACATTAACTAACGAAATTGTTGATGCTTTTTTCGTCTATATTCAAAAAGAGTTTGTTGGGAAACGTAAATATATTACCGTTTTTGGTGGCGAACCTTTGATGAATTCACCAAAGCAAAAGGAAACGATTAAATATCTGATTCAAAAATCAAACGAAGCAAATATTGATGTTTGTTTCGTAACAAATGGCTACACACTTGTCGATTATATCGACATATTAAAACAAGGCAAAATTCGTGAAATACAAATCACGCTCGATGGAACGGCTTCTGTTCATAATACACGACGTTTCTTAAAAGGTGGAGCTGGTACTTTCGATAAAATAGTTGAAGGAGTTGATGCTTGCATTGCGAACAAATTGACTGTTAATTTACGAATGGTTATCGATAAAGAAAACATACATAACTTATCTGATTTAGCACGTTTTGCCATAGATAAAGGCTGGACATCAAGCAATTATTTTAAAACACAAATCGGTCGCAATTACGAGCTTCATCATTGTCAATCGGAAGCTAGTAAATTGTTTAGCCGAGTTTCATTATACGAACAGTTATATGCAATAACCAAAGAACAACCGCACATTATAGAATTCTACAAACCAGCATATTCCATAGCAAAATTCCTTTCGGAAAATGGCAGTTTACCCAATCCATTGTTCGATTCTTGTCCGGCTTGTAAAACCGAATGGGCATTCGATTATACCGGACATATCTATCCATGTACTGCAACGGTAGGAAAAGACGAAGAAGCTTTAGGAACGTTTTATCCTGAGATTTCGCTTAAATCGGAATTAGCTGAAGCATGGGAAATGCGTGATGTTGTTTCGATTCCCGCATGTAAAGATTGTAGTGTACAACTAGCTTGTGGAGGTGGTTGTGGTTCCGTTGCCAAAAATAATAATGGAAGCGTTTGTTCTACCGATTGCCGACCAATTAAAGAATTATTGGAGTTGGGATTTGGAGCATATTTGAAATAGTTGCACATAAATTTCCAAAGATTTTGGAGCCATCTACAAAGCTTCTTTGCTGGGTTTAAGTAGTTTATTTTTTGTATTTGAAGTCATTTTTTTCTTCTTCAGTGAAAAGGTTACCGATATATAGATAATCCCCAAAATTGCAGAGATAAATGAAGCTACAATAATTGAAAGTTTTGATAATTTAATTATTTCAGGACTATCAAATGCAAGCAATGCTATGAAAATTGACATTGTAAAACCGATTCCGGCTATTAATCCGGCTCCTAAAATATGGCTTATTGTTAGATTTTCAAAAAGGGAACATAGTTTAATCTTTACTGCAGCCCAACTAAATAGCGTAATACCTAATGGTTTCCCAATTACTAAACCGAGTATAATCCCTAAACTGTTTACCGTTAGTAATTGAGAAAAATCATTAGATGTCATGATAATACCTGTATTTGCAATTACAAACAAGGGCAATATAAAATATGCAACGGGTTTCTGAAGTATATCTTCAACTTTCGATGATGGTGATTTTTTATCTCCTTTCCCAAATGGAATTAAAAAGGCTAATACAACTCCTGTAATTGTTGGATGTATGCCTGATTTATACAAACAGATCCACAAAAATATTCCAGGAATAAGGTAGAATATTAAATTCTTTAATCCAATTCGATTAAAAAGAACTAACATTAAAACGATTAAAAGAGCAACAATTAAAAACAATATCGAAAAGTTTTTCGTGTAGAAAACGGCAATAATTATTATTGCACCGATATCATCAATTATAGCAAGTGCGGTTAAAAATACTTTTAGAGTTGAAGGTATTTTACTTGCAACAATCGTTAAAATAGTTAGCGAAAAGGCGATATCTGTTGCCATTGGAATACCAAAACCGCTAACTGATCCTGAATGAATATTTATCGAAATATAGACTAATGCAGGAACAATCATTCCTCCAACTGCTGCAATAATAGGTAAAAGAGCTTGTTTTATATTTGAAAGTTCACCCACATATATTTCTCTTTCTATTTCCAAACCAACGGTTAAAAAGAAAAATGTCATTAACACATCATTAATCCAAAAATCAAGACGTTTACCTAAAACTTCCGATTCCCAAAATGCAGTATATTGTTCGTGTAGAATGAAATTAGCCGTAATAATTGTAAGAACTGTTAAACCTATTAATAGTATTCCACTCAGGCTTTCACTCTGAAAGAAATCTTTAAACCCTTTTGTAAGTATCATATTTCTTGTTCTTTATTTACAAAAGTAACTTTTAATATATTGGAATTGATTAAGACTACATTAAAACAATTTTGATTCGTTGAAGTCGCTTCTACTCATAAAATTAATTCTATTTTAATCTCATTTTTAAAAATGTTATTTATTTTCGCGTCGTTAATTCCTTAAAATTATTTTGGGCTTAGTATGCTTCATTCGTAATTAATTGATTAACAGGTTTCATAACGAAAGTGTTACTATTTTTTAGGCTGTTTCAGAAGTTACATAATTTTACTCTATAATTTACTTATTATTAGAACTGATACTAATGAAACAGCCTTTTAGAATTGGTATTAAATCCTTAATCTTTCGTATCTTTAATTGATAAAACTCTCCTGATGAAAAATCTCAATTACGGTGTTATAGGGAATTGTAGAACTGCTGCTCTCATATCTGATAAAGGTAGCATCGATTGGTGTTGTTTACCTGAATTCGATTCTCCATCCATTTTTACAAAAGTTCTTGACTCTGAAAAAGGAGGTTCATTAGGTTTCATTGTTGATGAAAGCTACTTTATCCATCAAAAATATTTTGCAAATACTAATATTTTATGTACCGAATTTAGTTCGGTAAAGGGCGTTTTTGAAGTCATAGATTTTATGCCTCGCTATAAAACGAGCGATAATGACTATTTTTTACCCGCTGAGATCTATCGCTATATTCGATTGATTTCGGGTAAGCCAACATTTAAAATTAATTACAATCCAATTCACGAATATGCTCACGATGAAACCTTGCATATTTCTGAAGAAAATCGTATAAAATCATTTTCAAAAGAAAATCCGATTAACTGTATTTATTTATATTCAAGTATCAATCATACCGATATTCTCGATTCAAGGGAAATCATGCTTACAGAACCTCAATTTCTGTTACTTTCATATAACCAAAAATTGATTGAAATTGATATTAACCGGGTGTATCTTGAATATCAACGCACCAAAGTCTATTGGTTAAACTGGACAAATCGTTCGAAAAAATTTGAAAACTATTCAGAGGAAATCATACGAAGTCTCTTGATATTAAAAATAATGTCGTTTCAATCGTCGGGTGCCGTTTTAGCTGCATTAACCACAAGTTTACCCGAAACGATTGGAGAAATTCGTAATTGGGATTACCGTTTTTGTTGGTTACGCGATGCATCAATGTCTATTGATACTTTATTCAAAATGGGACATGCAAATGCGGCAAAACATTTTATCGACTATATCAAAGGAATTCTGAAATCGAAACACGATACTTTTCAAATAATGTATGGTATTAGAGGTGAACGGGAATTGATAGAAAAAGAACTCACTCATTTAGCTGGATACGAAAATTCAAAACCAGTGAGAATTGGAAATGCAGCATACACTCAAACACAAAACGATGTGTTTGGTTATGTGTTAAATGTCATTTATCAATACTATAAAAACTCGCCTGGAACACTTGATGAAATTGAAGATATGTGGGAAATAGTTCGCAATATAACACTTACCGTTTCCACACATTGGGAAAAACCCGATAAAGGAATTTGGGAAATTAGAAATACCGAAAAACATTTTGTATTTTCGAAAGTAATGTGCTGGGTTGCAATGGACAGAGCTGCAAAAATAGCTGAATTACTGAATAAATCGAATTATTCTTTACAATGGAGAGAAATAGCAAATGAAATTAAAACTGATGTCTTAAAAAATGGTTGGAAAGAAGATATACAATCGTTTTCGCAAACATACTGTAATTCCGATTTAGATGCATCATTGCTTTTGATGGCAGAATATGGATTTATAGATTATAAAGACGAAAAATATAGTAATACCGTAATTTCGGTTAAGAACGCTTTGTTTCACAATGGATTAATGTATCGTTACAAAAATGCTGATGACTTTGGAACACCAACTTCATCATTTACTATTTGTACTTTTTGGATGATTCAAGCATTATATCATGTTGGTTCAACCGATGAAGCAAAAGCAATTTTCGATGCTTTATTAAAACATGCAAATCATGTTGGTTTGTATAGCGAAGATATTGATTTTGAGACAAAACGTTTGTTAGGAAATTTTCCACAAGCTTATTCGCATTTAGCTTTAATAAACACGGCGATGCTGTTTTCAAAAGAGAAATTCATTTCTACCTTTATAAAACCATAACGTGCGTTAAATCGTTTTGATTCGCAGTTTTGCAAATGAATCGGGAAAATTTTGGTTAATAAATGTAATAACGTTTTCTCTGATACTAGCTCTTAAATCCCAATTTTTAGATGCATCGCTACTGCTTAATAATATTCTCACTTCCTGATATTGTTCATTCGTTTTGGTTACTTGAACATTGAAAACTCGACCATCCCAATTGTCATTTCCATCCAACATTTTGGGAATAGCCATTCGAAGCTCTTCTACGGGAAAACTATAATCGAGATATAAAAAAACAGTTCCTATAATTTCGGCACTTTTGCGAGTCCAGTTTTGAAACGATTTTTCAAGGAAATAATTGACAGGTAAAATCAATCGACGTTCGTCCCAAACTTTAACAACAACATAGGTTAACGTTATTTCTTCAATTCGCCCCCATTCATCTTCAATTATTACCACATCGTCTAAACGAATTGGTTGCGTAATGGCAAGTTGAATACCAGCCAATATCATTCCTATACTTTTTTGAGCTGCAAAACCTACAATTATTCCTATTACTCCAGCCGATGTTAAAAGGCTTAAGCCAATAGTACGTGCTTGTTCAAAGGTCAATAATCCAATTGAAATTGCAATAATGATGACAATAGTATTGGCAATTCCTTTAAAAACATTTATTTGAGTAAGGCTTTTTCGAGCATTTAAGTTGTCGGCAACATCAATTTCTAATTTGCTTTGGAGGAAATATGTTCCAGCTTTAATTGCTTGAATAATTATCCACGTTATTGCAAAAATGAGTAAGAGAGTATTTATATGTTGTAGATAAGGGAAAAGCACAAATTCACGCAGAAAAATATGTGAAAAAACCTTAAGCATAATCCAGTAAATAAGCCATAATACGGGTACTTTGAATAAGGTAAGGATAAAATCATCAACAGTACTTGTTGTTCTTAAAACTCTTTTTTGTATTCGTTTATAGATAAAACGATAGATATAGAAAATGACAATTATTGCTAAAAAAAATACAGCAATTGCTATCATTAAAATCATTTGGTTTCTACTTATTGTTTCCATGGGCGTTTTTAATTATTATGAGGAAAGATACGAACATACAGTAAGGAACTCATTAAAATTCAATTAACTCTGTGTCTTTTTGCCAAATACAACTTTTACTAGAATATCAAAAGGTTCTTTAATGAGTTTTTAATATCCATTTAATTGTAGTTTCATCACACTTCAGAGCACGTCCAGTATTTTTACAAAATGATCAAGCGATGGATTCTTGATATATGTAAACCAAAATATAAATACCATGAAAAAAGTTTTTGTAGTCTTATTTTCACTAGTAACTGTTACGCTTTTTGCCCAACGCAATAAAGACATAGACAATCTAATTGCAAGCGAACGATTTGATGATGCCGATAGTGCATCATTAAAATTACTAAAAACTGATGTGAAAAATCCGTATGTCTATTTTGCACTTGGAGAATCTGCATTAAAATCGTATATAAATGATCCTTATTCCGATACAAAAGGAAATGTCATAAGTAAAGCAAAAAACTATTTTAGAGATGGAATTAAAGTTGATAGTTTAAACCCATTAAACTATGTAGGTTTTGGGATAATTGAATTATTTGATAAAAATGATACAATCAAAGCCGATAAAATGTTTGCAAAAGCAATGAGTTTTATACCAGCAAAATCGCTTAAAAAGAAAAAAATCACGGATATTCAAATTTGGACATTACTTAAACTTGAAACCGCAGAATTGTATTCGAGTACACCAAGAGTTTTAAAATCGGAAAACTATAATAATCTCTTACAATTGTTTAGATCAAATATGCCTGAGATTTACATAGCTTATGGCGATGTTCTTATGTCTCAAAATAATGCTTCAGAAGCAATTACAAAATACAAAAAAGCTTTACTACTCGAAAATACTGCATTGTCGAATGTGTTGATTGCTAAAATTTATTATGCTGCTCGCAATGTATCGGCATCGGGCGATTATTTTCAAAGTGCAATAAGATTAGATCCTAATTTTGCTCCTGCATATAAAGGACTTGGTGACGTGTACTATAAATTAAATAATATTATTCTTGCTAAATATAATTATGGTCGCTTTTTGGAATTGACGGGTAATAATATTCCAGCAAAAATTAACTATCTCAAGGCTATTTATAAAGCTAAAGATTACGATGAAACGATAAAAATTGCAGACGATATATTAAAAGTTGATAGTTCAAAAACGTATATCTATAGATTAGTTGCATATTCTGCTACCGATAAAAAGAATCCTGATTATGCTATTGCTCTAAAAAATATTGAAAAACTATTCGCAAAAACTCCTGAAAAGGATCTCATTAATAAAGATTTTAGCTATTACAGTAAAATATTATTCGCTTTAAATCGCGATAGTAATGACATTAAACTGGGAGTGAAAATGGTCGAAAAATTATATCTTTCCGATACGACAAATAGTGATAATCTTGTTGAATTAATCAAAACAGCACTATTGAGAAAACAATATGATGTAGCAATAAAATATCTATCTAAAAAAATAAATACGGGAGATGATACTCCAAACAACTATTTGCTTTTAGGTAAAACCTATTATTATAACGATGAGTTTTTAAAAGCCGATAGCGTTTTTACTCTTTTACTAAAACGTGATTCTGCAAGTGTTGAAACCTGGCAATGGAAAGCATATGCACTCACTTCTGTCGATCAGAATCTTAAATTGGGACTTGCTAAAAATGCGTATTTACAAATTATCGATTTAACAGAAAAAGATTCATCGCAATATGTAAAAGAACGATTTGATGCCTGTATGTATGTATCGTCGAGTTATCTTTTTTCAAAAAACGTCGATTACAAAAAGGCGGAAGAGTATGCTCAAAAAAGTTTAGATATTAGTCTTAAAAATAATGAATGGCTATTAAAAAGTTATAGTACTTTGGCTTTTATTTATCACAGTTCGAAACAATGGGAAAAGGCAAAAAATGCTTATGAAAAGGTTTTACAATTAAAACCAAAAGACCAAAATGCAACAAAAGCATTGCAAACGATTAACGATTATTTGACAAAGAGTAAAAAATAAACGGGATTTTGATTAATTTAGTAGTACATTTAAAATAAAAAGATATGGAAAACTATAAAATTCAAAATGTGTTAATGCCAACCGATTTTTCTGAACTATCGTCGAGTGCATTTAAAACTGCTGTTGCAATTTGTAAAAGACAAAATGCTCAATTAACATTACTTCACGTTGTTGAAGAAATTCCAAATATTCCGATTGATGATTTAGTTTCGTCTCCCAATAATCTTATTGAAGAATTGATTGAAACGTATAGTACTCGAATTGTTGATATGGCAAAAGAATTAACGTTACAAACGGGTATCGTTATAACGGGAAAAGTTGAACGAGGAAATATTGCAGATACAATCTGTTCGATAGCATTTGAAGAAAGCTACAATTTAATCGTAATGGGAACTCATGGAACATCGGGCATGCGCGAGTTTTTTATTGGTTCAAATGCGTTTAGTGTCGTTAAAAAAGCGACTTGCCCTGTCCTTACAATTCCGAGTAATTGGGGCCGTATTGAATTTAAAAAAGTGATTTTCCCCGTAAGAGAAACCATTGACGTTATTGCGAAATATAATTTAGCTAAACCAATAATTAATAAGAATAATTCCAGTATAAAAGTATTAAGTCTTTATAATGCAGATAATGATAATGTTAATAAAGAATTAACGAAATTAGTCGATTTGTTAAAAGAAAAGCTAAATGAAGATAAAGTGAGCTTTTCGAGTGTTTCGTTGCCACCAAGTAAATTTCCCGAACAAGTACTTGAACATGCTACTGATTTTGATGCCGATTTAATCATTATTACTGCCAATCTCGATTATGGATTCAAAGCATATTTTCTAGGACCTTATTCACAACAATTAGTGAATCATTCGAAAATACCAGTACTTTCTGTTAAACCTAAAATTGATACTATTGAAAAAGAAGAAGACCAATTTACTGAAATCGATAGTCTAATGAGAAAATATGGTTCGTCTGATCCGCTAGCTCCAGCCTTTCAATAATAAAGAATAGCTTTTCGGCAATATTTCGTATCTTGCTTGAATAATAAACTCTATTACTATGAAGCCACGATTTCTGTTTGTACTTGTACTTACTTCAGTATTGTTTGTGAATTTTTCTTTTTCGCAAAATAAAGTAAGCCAAGAAATCGTATTAAATGATACAATAATAAATAAAGGGTGTCCAGTATTATTCGCTGATGACACCCTTTTTGTTGTGTATAATAATTCTGGTAGTTTTTCGGCTATTGAAAGAGCCAATGCCATAAGTCAGCGAATTGAAAAAATAGCTCACAATTATACCTTTTATGCCGATTCTATAAAAATAATACCTTCTGAGAATACCTACGACATCGTTTACGGCGAAATAATAATTATGTCGGTGAGCTCTAAAGATGCAGTGATAGTAAAATTGCAAACTCAAGAACTAGCAATCAAATATAAAATTGCACTTGCAACAAGTATTGAGCAATATAGACAATCGACAAGTGTGAAAACAATTCTTATTGATATTGCACTTATTTTAATTGTACTATTTGTTGCTTATTGGTTTGTTCGATTAATAAATAAGGGTTTCCGATTTATAAAACGCATTTTTATAGGTTGGGAAGGGAAACATATAAAAAGTATTACAATCAATACATACGAATTTATTTCAGGTAGACGGCTATTGAAAATTCTTTTAACAATCAACAATTTAGTCCGATTGCTATTCATTGCATTTTCTATTTTCTTAACACTTCCAATAATATTCAAAATATTACCATGGACGAAAGGCATCGCAGATACGCTTTGGGGATTTGTTTTTAATCCCTTTAAACACCTATTTTTTGCTGTCTGGCATTATCTTCCGAATTTATTTACAATCATTGTTATTGTTATCATTTTTAATTATCTCTTAAAAGGGTTATTATACATTAAGACAGAAATAGAAACGGAGAAACTGAAAATTTCAGGTTTTTATCCTGACTGGGCAAATCCTACCTTTCAAATTATTAGAGTGTTGATATTTGCCTTTATGTTAGTGTTGATATTCCCTTATTTGCCTGGCTCAAATTCTCCTGTTTTTCAGGGAGTTTCAGTGTTTTTGGGGTTTCTATTGACTTTTGGTTCAGCAGGTTCACTCTCGAATGTTATTGCAGGATTGGTTCTCACCTATATGCGTTCATTTAGAATTGGCGATCGAGTGAAAATAGGAGATGTAACTGGTGATATTATTGGTAAATCATTGCTGGTTACTAGAATACGTACAATTAAAAACGAAGATATTACCATTCCGAACTCAACAATAATGAATAATCATACAATAAATTATAGTTCATCGGCACAAAATCTTGGTTTGATAATAAATACAACAGTGACAATAGGTTATGATGTTCCTTGGCGTGATATGCACAAGGCTTTGATTGATGCTGCTTTGAAAACCAACTTTCTATTACAAGAACCAATCCCATTTGTCTTGCAAACAAGTCTTGACGATTTTTATGTATCGTATCAAATTAATGCATACACAAACGAATCGAACAAACAAGCATTGATATATAGTGAATTACATCAAAATATTCAAGATGTTTGCAACGAACGTGGTATTGAAATTCTTTCACCACATTATCGTCAGCAACGCGACGGAAATGCAACAACAATCCCAGCCAACTATTTGCCGCCTGATTATAAAAGTCCAAGTTTCAATTTTCGTATTGAAAAAACAGAATAATTAGTTCTACATTTGGCTTATAAAAAAACGAATCAACAAATCAACTAAAAAATAGTATCAGTGTTAAAAGAAGGCGAGGATATTAATGAATCATTTAAAAATGACATTAAAATATTAGACCGCATTTATGTCGATATAACCATTTATGGCTCTTTTAATCCTGAATTAATCGATCGATTAAGTAAGGAATGGGAAATCCCCCAAAATTACATGTTTATCAGTTCTTTTGGGAAGAACTTTTTATATCAAATAAGTGATTTGGGTGGAGTGCGACTAATCATATAAAACGATTATGGAAATCATTAATTCTACAACAATAATTGTCATTCTGTGTGGCGTAATTATTCTATCATATTTTTTCTCGTTGCTAAGTTTAAAGACTAGAATTCCTTCGGTTTTACTCCTTTTAGCAACGGGAATTATTACAAAACAGCTTGTTCAATATTTTGGAATCCATTTCGAAATTCCAGCAAGTATCATTGAATTGTTTGGTACCATTGGCTTAATAATGATATTACTGGAAGCTGGACTCGATTTAGAAATAAGTAAAAAACATGTTCTACTTATTCGAAATTCATTCTTATCAGCATTTACTGTAATGATGTTGTCTACTTTTTTAGTCTCTTTAATTATAAAATTTTGGCTTAATCAACCCTTTCTCAATAGTGTTGTTTATGCTTTACCACTGTCAATTATCAGTGGAGCAATTGTTATTCCCAGTTTACAGCATTTAACGGCTCGCAAACGCGATTTCTTAGTGTACGAAGCTAGCTTCTCCGATATCTTGGGAATATTATTTTTTAATTTTATCGTTGCCGATCAAGCATTTAGTGCGGTAAATATTACCGTTTTCTTTATCAATCTTATTGTTGCTGTTTTAATCGCTTTAATCGTTTCTTTTTTCTTGTTTTATTTACTTACCCAATCGAAAGTAAACGTTAAGTTTTTTCTGGTTTTTGCAATTCTTATTTTACTATACGTTTCCGGCAAAGTGATTCATTTGCCATCGTTAATTATAATTCTTGTGTTTGGATTATTGGTTACCAATTGGGGCAAAATTAAATACAAAAAACTCACAAAATTATTTCCACATTCACAAGTTCAAAGCACTCACGAATTATTGCATAGCATCACGGCCGAATCGTCGTTTCTTATTCGCACCTTTTTTTTTATTCTTTTTGGATATTCAATAAATATCAATTTATTGGTAAATGTTGAGGTTGTAGTGGTTGGAAGTGCTATTGTTTTTGTAATGTTACTCGTTCGTTATCTTTATTTGAAATTCTTTGTGAAATCGAATATTTTTCCTGAGCTGTATTATATGCCTCGTGGACTAATCACTATTTTACTCTTTTATAAAATTCCAACAGGACTGCAACTTTCGAGTTTTAATGAAGGAATATTATTTTTTGTTGTCCTTGCTACTGGTTTAATCATGATGTTTGGAGCGGTATTTCATAAATCGGATGATGGGATTACGACTCCAGATGAAATTTTTGAACAAGGATGAAATTATTTTGGTAATGTAAATGATAAAGTAGTTCCAGCATATAATCTACTTCTTACAGAAATACTACCACCATGTGCTTCAACAAGTTTTTTAACAATAGCTAAACCCAAGCCTGTTGATTCTTCACCATTTGTTGGTTTTGAACTTGTTACCACAAAGGGTTTGAAAATGTGTTCGAGTTCATTTTCGCTGATACCAATACCTTGATCAATAATTTCTGTTTGAACGAAGTCTTTAAATGTCTGCACCTTTATCGTTATTTTTGTGTTATTGTTCGAATATTTTATTGCATTTGATAGGAGGTTTTGAAATATTTGATTGATTCGTTGACGGTCAATATTCAATAATATTTTACTTTCAGGACATTCAACCTCGATGCAAATATTTTTTTTGTTTGCAAACAATTTCATTTCATTCAATAATTCATTTATAACGGTCAAGTAGCTGTATGGTTGTTTATTAAGGACAATACTGCCACTTTCTATTTTTGTAAAGTCGAGCGTGTCTTTTAAAAGCGATAGCATTTTGTTACTTATCTGATTAATTATTGTTACGAATTGAAATTGTTTTGGAGTTAAATTCTCAATAGAAGTATCTAATAGCAAATCAGTATAGGAATATATAATACTTAGTGGGCTTCGCAAATCATGAGCTGCCATACCAACAAATTCATTTTTTTCTTTGATTAATTGTAGTAATTCTTTATTCGTTTTATTCAATTGTAACCGCTGCGATTTAAGCGTATTAATCAAATATGCTACAAAAATCAACGAAGATACTCGAACGATAAGGTTCAATATTATTGCAAAAGTATTTATAACGAGAGCTAAATGAATATCAATATATGTCCAAACTATAGCTACAAAGATGCCATAAATAATGCCATATTTGAGCTGATTTTTAGCATACGCAGAGTAAATATAGAACGGAAGAATTAATAAAATTTTTAAGGAAAAAACGGCTCCAGTTACAATATCTAAATAGCAAATAGCCAAAACTATTGAATACGAAATTATATGGTAATATAATTGTTTCATTTTTTGGATTATAAGGTTATTTATTTTCAAATGTAAACGGTTAAATGTGTATATTCATTAAAATGAGATTAATAAGTGATCCTATTAACGGAGGTCGATTAGAATTAATATTAGTTTGATATTATTGATTTAATGTCTATTTAATGGGTTTATCCATTGTGTCCATTATTTTTGTATCTTGTTAACTTAAACACAAAAAGAAGATACATGGAATCGGCAAAAATTCTTATCGTTGAAGACGAGCCAAAAGTTGCAGCATTTATAAAAAAAGGTTTGGAAGAATATGGTTTTTCAACAGAGATTGCATACGATGGCCTTATTGGAAAAGCATTGGCATTAACAAACGATTTTCAACTTATAATTCTCGATCTTAATTTACCACATATCAATGGATTTCAGCTTTGTAAAATTGTGAGGGAAGTAAATACCAAAGTGCCTATTTTAATGTTGACAGCTTTAGGTGGAATAGACGAAAAAACACAAGGATTTGAAGCTGGAGCAGACGATTATTTATTAAAACCCTTTGAAGTTAAAGAGCTGATTCTTCGAATAAAAGCTTTGTTGAAACGGTCAAATGAGATGCCATCTCCAATGCCCGAAATCCTAAAGCTTGCTAATCTTGAATTACATAAAGACGAAATGATCGTTATTCGTGCTGGCGAAAAAATTGAACTCAGTGCTAAAGAGTATAAATTGCTGGAATATATGATTACGAACAAAGACAAAGTACTTAGTCGTCTTGAACTTTCAGATAAAGTATGGGGAATTAAATTCGATTCGGGAACAAACGTCGTTGATGTTTATATGAATTTCTTACGAAAAAAAATGGATAATAACTTTGAACCAAAACTTATACATACTCGAATTGGCCTAGGCTATGTGTTTTCTGATAGTCAAGATTAGAAAAATGTTATAAAAATCAAATGAAACTTCGTACAAAATTCATTGCAAATTACTCTATTCTTTCAATTATTCTATTGGGTCTATTTTCTGCCATTATATTTTTATCATACATAAAATATAGACAAAACGACTTTGAAACTCGTTTGCGAAATAGAGCTGTAAATACTACTAATATGTTGCTGAACGTGAAAGCAATTGATAGTACAATGATTACTATTATTGATAAAAATACCGTTTCGTTAATGGACGATTTTCAAATAATTATTTATGATAAAAAGAATAAAATTGTTTACACTAATGAGGATAATAGGACAATAATACGTGAAAGAAGGAATGAAAAAAATAATGTTCAAAATTCATTTGTCGTTGGGTATAAAGCTATTTCATTTCGATATTTAAACTCAAATGAGTTGTATATTGTAAAAGCTGAAGCAATCGATAATTATGGGAAAAATGAGCTGAAACACTTATTACAAATCATCGAATTTGTTATTCTATTTTCATTTTTATTTATTATTGGTATTGGATTTTATAACGCTGTGTGGTCGTTAAAACCGTTTAAGAAAATAATAAAAGAAGTCGAAGCAATAAATCCAAATTTATTAAAGAAAAGACTTTCTGTAAAAGGAAATGACGAAATTTCGCAACTCGGTAAAGCGTTTAATAATCTTTTAACAAGAATAGAACAAGCCTTTGAAACAGAAAAATCGTTTATCTCTAATGCTTCGCACGAATTACGAACACCAGTAACGTCTGTTTTAGGACAAATTGAAGTTGGTTTAAATAAATCGAGAACCGAAGAAGAATATAAAGCCATTTTGCAATCGGTATATGAAGATACCACTCAAATGACCAATATCATAAATGGATTTCTTGATCTTGCTGAAGCTAATATGGCAAATAATCAATTACAAATGACGACTGTTCGAATCGATGAATTGATATTTGCAATTATTGATGATTTCGAAAAAAGAAAACCAAACTATAATATTACAGTCGACTATCTCTTTACTCCCGAAGCAGATACCCAACTTGAATGTGAAGCCAATGAACGATTGTTGCGAATACTTTTTAGTAATATAATTGACAATGCATGTAAATATTCGAACGAAAAAAGAGCAAAAATAACAATTGATTCTAGCAATAATGAGCTTATCGTTTCAATAATTGATCACGGTATTGGAATACCAAAGGATGATTTAACCAATATATTTAAACCCTTATTCCGAGGTAAAAACACATCGGGAAATCAGGGCCACGGCATTGGTTTGGCTATCGTTAAAAAAGTGGCCGAATTACACAGTTTTACACTCGATATTCAATCAGAATTGAATATTGGAACAACAATTTTAGTAAGCATTAAATCACTTTATGATGGAACAGAAGTTTAATCGATTACTTATTGCGGCATATCGACTTCCATTTAAGTTTATTAAAACACAATCAGGAATAAATGCTGTTCAAAATTCGGGAGGTTTAGTCTCTGCAATTTTAGCCCTTTCTCAAAAGTTTAAAGCCAATTCAAACAACACTCAAAAAATAGTTTGGGCAGGTATTGATGATGAAATACCGCAAGATTTCGATTTGAAAAGTTTTGAAAACGACGATTTTGACATTCTTCCTGTTCATATTCCACCAAAAATAAACGATTTATATTATGGAGGATTTTGCAACGATCTTTTATGGCCATTATTCCATTATTTTCCAACATATACCGTTTTTAATCCCAATTATTATGAAGCTTTTGTTGATGCAAATCAACGGTTTTGTGATGAAATAGTAAAAGAAATAAAACCAGGCGATTTTATTTGGATTCACGATTATCAGTTGCTTCTGTTGCCCGAAATGATTCGAGCTAAAGTTCCCGATGCAACCATTGGATTCTTTCTTCATATTCCATTTCCATCTTTCGAAATCTTTCGGCTAATGCCTCGCAATTGGCGTGAAGCAATTGTAAAAGGAATGTTAGGTGCCGATATTGTTGGATTTCATACCCACGATTACGTGCAACATTTTATTAAATCGGTTAAAAGAACAACCGGTTATGAATGTAAACAAAATATTATTTTCACCCACAACAAACTAGTAAAGGCTGATGCTTTTCCGATAGGAATCGATTACGATAAATTTCGAAATGCTTGTTTGGATAAGGAAGTTATTGAAGAGAAAATTTCAATTTCAAAAATACTGAATAATTGTAAGCTCATCTTTTCAGTCGATCGTCTCGATTACTCAAAAGGATTAGTCTTGCGACTCAAAGGATTTGAACTATTTCTCGAAATGTATCCATTGTGGCACGAAAAGGTTATTTTCAATATGTTGGTGGTTCCATCGCGCGACAATATTGAAAAGTATAAAGATATGAAAAAGGAGATTGAATCGATTATTGGTCGTATAAATGGAAAATACAGCACATTAGCTTGGCGTCCAATAATATATCAATACAAATCAGTTTCGTTTAATGAGTTGGTAGCATTATATGACTTAAGCAATGTTGGCCTCATAACACCTTTGCGTGATGGAATGAATTTAGTTGCCAAAGAATATGTAACCTGTCAACTTGAAAATGTTGGTGTTTTAATTTTAAGTGAAATGGCTGGAGCTGCTGCCGAATTAAACGAAGCGATAATTATTAATCCTTCGGATAATCTAGAAGTAGCTGACGCAATCTACAAAGCACTCGAAATGGATGAGGATGAAAAACATTTTCGAAATGCACGAATGCGAAATCGAATATCAAGTTATAATGTATTTACCTGGGCATTAGATTTTTTTAACCAGACTTTTGAAATTAAAAAACAACAAAATATAATGAGTGTAAAATTTATCAATAATACGATAATAGAAAATATTGTTTTCAATTATCGAAGTGCCAGAAGAAGAATACTATTTCTCGATTACGATGGAACACTTGTTTCTTTTACCAAATACCCTGAGTTAGCTACAATTGGACTGGATACTAAAAATATTATTTCGAATCTTACAAAAGACAGTAAAAATCATGTTGTCATAATTAGTGGACGAGATAAAGATTTTCTTGAAAAACAATTTCATGATGTCAATGTAACTCTGGTTGCCGAACATGGATTTTTTGTTAAAAAAATGGGTAAAAATTGGGAATCGACAATCGTTCCAAATAGTTCGTGGAAAGATTCTGTAATGCCTATTTTAAAAGAATATGTAAATCGATGTAATGGTACTTTTATTGAAGAAAAAACGGGAAGTCTTGCCTGGCATTATAGAAATGCTGATGCCGATTTCGCCCAATTGAGACTGCATGAACTGCGCGACGAACTTGCTGAAATTATTCGTCATAAAACCGATTTTGAAATACTTGAAGGCAACAAAGTATTAGAAATTAAAAGTGGCAAATATGATAAAGGACAAGCAGCAACGTCTATATTACAAGATATAACGTACGATTTTATTTTAGCCGTTGGAGATGACAAAACAGATGAATTTCTATTTAAAGTGATGCCTGAATTTGCATTTACCATTCGTATTGGTATGAGTCCATCAATAGCTAAATACAATATTGCTGATTCCGAATCGTTTTTGCAATTGTTAAATACAATGGTAGATTGATACAATCTAAAAATAATGAAATCAAAAAAAATACTAATAGGGATAATTGCTTTATTTATTTATAGTTATAGCTATTCTCAAATAGGGAATGCAGACTATTTTAGACGAATTGAATTGAAAGTTGACACGCTCGTTTTTAATTCGAATAAAGATACCGCTCAATATAAAGGCAATACTTATTTGCTTTTTAATTATTCAGAGGAAAATGAAATTTGCAATGTACAGTTGTACCCTTCAAACATTCAGAAAATTAATGGGATAAGCTTAATCGAATCGGCCGATTATACGGTATTGGATTCTATCATTAATTTCAACAATCAATATTATACTTTCAAAATACAATTCCATCATCTTTCCGAAAGTGAATTCTTGCATTTTCGATTCCGATTGCGAATGGATAGTGCAGACATATTGCAAGATATTCCACTATTACCCATAACCAAAACAACGGTAAAAATAACTACGAAGGTTGATGATTTGTCAGTTGGCGAGGAAAAGAGATTTGAATTATCTACAAATCATATTGAGAATATTGAACTCGTTCCCGATTGGCAGTCTCAGCAAGATGTTGATTATCGAATAGTTGAAACCAATGGTCAATTATATGTTCATTTAATGGCTTATTCAACAGGAAGTAAAGCGGTAAATATTAATCTGCAAACGAAAAAACCTAACTTGGTAAATGGCCAATTAGTAAACAACTTGCCGCTCATTTCTCACACCTTTCAAGTTAAAACAGGAGGTTTGGTCTTTTTACAAACAGATAAGACCGATTTTGTAATGGACGACAAATCGAAAAACGAAGGAATTGAAATACAAATAGATAATAATAAACTATTGCAGCTAAATACTGTTTATTTAGTTGAATCAAAGGAAGCAACCGGTTCACCGTTAATAGCTGAAATAATTACAAAAACGAGATTAGCAAATAAAATACTTTGTCAATTACGCGTTTATAATTATCACAAAAAGTCTGATGGATATTTATATTTAAAAGATGGAAACACGGCTAAATTTATTACCAATTTCAATATCATTCCAAAAGTTACGATTGATCATATTAAAATTATGCGCAATGGAAAAGATTGGGTTGATGATGCGACCATTTTTCCCGGTGAAACAATAGATATAAGGCTTGAAGGTCAAAGTCTCGATAAAGCACAATTTCGATTTGGCGAACTTGTCATACTTGCAGCCGATACGATTATTAGGAATGAAAATTATGTTGAATATAAATTAAAAGTGCCAATAACGATTTCTAAAAAAACAATCGAAATCTATAGCAATAATCAAAATACGGGCAAACTGTTAACCGTAAAAGAATATTCAACCGCACGTCCATTCGATTATATTGTGCTTAATTATGGAACCATGCATCGAACGGTATCGAGAATTAATGGCCCCGAATTGTACGATAAAACAATAAAAGATCTTGTCATTTCTTTTTTACCCGACAAAATAGATTCACTTACCAAATTGTATGGAAAACAATATGTAACTATTGATGTGAAAATTTTGGGGAAAAAGGATGAGATAATTGACATTGCAACAATCGAAAATATAGCAATATGTCCCAGTGAAAAGTCCCCACGCTATCAATTTTACGACAAATCGGATTGTAAAAGTACCGAAATAAGTTTAAATTCTTATATTAGTAATAGAACATACGATTTGACTGATTGGTCGAAAATAAAATTAACCATTAAAAATCCCAGTGAGAAATGTTCGCAAAACGCTCAATCAAAAACAGTTGAAATAGTTTTACAAAAGCATTATAATTTTGACATCGATGTATCATTTCCAGCTGGATTATTGATGAAGAAAGTCAATACAACAGGTTATGCTGCACTGCAAGGATTGAGTATGTCGGTATTAGGTCAATTTAGTTTTTATCAAAAAGATAAAATAAATCGGTATAAACCATTTAAGATTGGATTTGGTTTTTTGGCTCTCAATGCCTTTAATATCGCTCATGATGGAACTGCTACCGATATTGGAACTGTCGTTTTAGCAAGTTTAAGTCCAACAAATCCTGAACGAAAATTAGCATTTTCATTATATCTTGGAGGTGGATATTTATTAAATGCAAAAACATTATTCTGGTTAATCGGTCCAGGGTTTAGTGTACGAATATAATAGATTATTTTTGCTGTCTTTAAAAGAATAGCTTTTAACAAAAAACAAAAAATGGAAAAAATAAAAAGAAATATAGCTAAAGGGCATGTTGTGATAAATAAAGTTGTTGATAGAATTCGAAATGAAAAAGTTAAACAAAATATTTTGCAAGCAATCCCATTTTGGATTGCGTCCATAATTACAAGTCTCGTAGCCATTTTTTATGCAAAAAGTTTTGCTTGGGCCGAAAAACTTACTACCGTAATTTTTAATTATCATGCCTGGTTATTGTTTATTATAACTCCTGTTTGCTTTATTCTATCGTGGTGGATTGTTAGGAAATTTGCACCCTATTCAAAAGGTAGTGGTATTCCTCAGGTTATGGCTGCCATTGAGCTGACAACGCCAAAACATAACGATAAAATAAAAAAGCTCCTTAGCCTCAGAATTATTGTTGTAAAGTTTATTTCGAGTATAATAATGGTAATTGGTGGTGGTGCCATTGGTAGAGAAGGCCCAACAATTCAAATTTCTGGTTCCATTTTTAGAAAGGTAAATGAAATTTTACCTCCTTGGTGGCCTAAAATATCAAAGAAGAATATGATTATGACTGGTGCAGCAGCTGGTCTTGCCGCTGCATTTAATACTCCCTTAGGTGGAATTGTTTTTGCCGTTGAGGAACTAACCAAAATGCATTTTAATAATTTTAAAGCTGCTATTTTTACTGGAGTAATAATTGCCGGTTTGGTTGTTCAAAGTATGTTAGGGACTTATCTCTATCTTGGTTTTCCACAAGTTTATAACATAACATATACTATGCTTTTTGGAGTAATTCTCGTAGCAATTGTTGCTGGTGTTTTTGGCAGTGGAATGTCCAAAATCATGTGGAAAATATTGCAATGGAAATCAACTTTCAAAACGAACAAACAACATGTTTTCTATCTGTTATTTTGTTCGTTAACGGTTGCTTCAATGGCATATTTTGTTAATGCGAGTATTTTAGGTTCTGGAAAAGAACTGTTGACAACAACACTTTTTAGTGCCGAAAAATATACTCATTGGTACACTCCTTTACTGAGAACTTTAGGCTCAGTTTTAGCTTTTACCTCAGGTTCGTCGGGAGGTATTTTTGCACCAGGACTTAGTGCTGGTGGAAGTATTGGTTCTGTCCTTTCGGGATGGTTCGAATTATCGGCCTCTTATACCAATTTGATGATTTTGGCCGGAATGGTTGCGTTTTTGACAGGAATAACTCGTGCGCCTTTCACATCGGCAATTCTTGTATTAGAAATGACTGATAGAAGTAATTTAATATTACATCTTATGTTGGCTGCAATCATAGCAAATTTTGTGTCAGTAATTGTCGATAAAGATTCATTATACGATCATCTTAAACATCAATATTTGGAAGAAATTGTGAATGAAGAATCGCTTGAACCAGAATTACAAACAACAAGTAATAATTAGTATATAAATCGTTAAATGGAGTAATAAAGGCTAACCTCTTTTACTTATATCCAACAGATTCGCTTTGTTTAGAATGCTAATATTTTTGTCGTCCAATTGAAGAATGCCATCTTTTTCGTATTGTTTTAGTAATTTGATGGTGCTTTCTGTCGAAATTCCTGCAAAATCGGCAACGTCTTTTCTCGACAGATTACTAAAGACTTCGTAGCCCAAAAACTGGTCGCTACTTAAATAAAGCAATGCATCGGCCAACCGTCCGTTCATTTGTTTGAATTGATTTCGTTTTATGATTTCGAATAACGATCGGTTTTGTTCGTTGTATCGTTTTACAAAATTGAACGAAAATGAAGCATTGGTTTTGGTGATTTTTAATAAAGCTTCTTTTTCAATTAAGTAAACAACCGTTTCGGTAATTGCTACTGTCGAATAATTAAAAATAGGATTGTCGAATACGGTTGAAAGTCCAATAAAATCGCCAGCTTGCATAACTTGAAGATTGAGGTTTTTATCGCCATCGCCTTCCACATATTGCCGTACCAAGCCACTAATTACAAATAAAACATATGATGCATAAGCTCCTTGCTTTGTGAGATTCTCGCCTTTTCGAAATTGAACTCTTGTGCGACATTGTTGAATAAAAGAAACTTCTTCGAGCGAAAGAGATTGAAAACATGGTGCATTTATCTCACAAACAAAAGATTCGTCAGTTTCAAGTATCGTTTTCATTTTTACAATATTAAAAATTACGAAACAAAGGTACTATTTAATATCAGTTAAAAAGCTGTGCTATTTCAATTGTTTTACTGGAATGCTCCACAGCAAATAAAATAAAAACGGGCAAAGTCGATACTACCTTTGTAATACAAAATGAATCAAAAAGTAAGAGCCATGTTGTACACAAATTTAAAACATATTGAATCGATCAAGCAACTCAACGACGTAATTGGCAACAATAATAATGTCGTGATGTGTTATGGGAGAATGAATTCCGACTGTATACCTGTATTTAATGCATTAGAACAGTTAGAAAGTGAACTTTCTGATGTTCAAATTTATGATATTGAATATGATAATCCCGAATTTGAGGATTTTAAACAATCAACACATTCCTTGACAATGACTGAATTGCCATATCTTATTTTCTTTCAGAATGGAGAAGTTAGAGAAGTCTTTGCTGGGAAAAAAGATGAAAATCAACTTAGAACCTCAATACATAGTATTTATAATCAATTAATCACAACAATATGACATCATCAACCATAATACTAATTGTATCGGTCGTTCTGTTTATAGCTTACATGACCTACAATTATCGCAAAATGAAAACACTTTCAAATGTTCCCAATAGCGATAAAGTGTTGGATATAACTTCTGAAAATTTTAAACAAACCATAAAAAGTGGTGTGACACTTGTCGACTTATGGGCTGCGTGGTGTATGCCTTGTAAAATGATGATTCCAATTCTCAATGATGTTGCCGAAGAATTACCCAAAAGTGCAAGAGTAGGCAAACTCAATATTGAAAAATATAAAGATATGGCTTCCGAGTTGAAAGTTAGAAACATTCCAACAATGATTCTTTTTAAAGATGGCAAGGAAGTAAATCGTTTTGTTGGTGTGAAAACCAAAGATTTTTTAATCAAAGAAATCAATAAAGTTCTTAATTCTTAATTTTTAGTTGAAAAAACAATGAGTCCATTTGTTAAAAAAATCGTTTCGCAACGATCAATAATCCAAGTTGTTATTGGTCTTTCTATTTATATCGGTTATTCTCGATTTCATATTTCACTGTGGTGGTTACTTGGAGGAGGAACATTGATTGGTCTCGTTTTGGGCAAAGTTTTTTGCAGGTGGATGTGTCCAATGGGTTTTATCATGGAATTGTTTATGTCGTCGATGGGCGATCAAAAGTATAAACAAATGTATCAGTACCATAAACTTGGATGTCCAATAGCTTGGGTCGAAGGTTTTACAAACAGATTCTCGCTCTTTAAAATCAACCTAAATAAAGACAGCTGCAAAAACTGTGGGTTATGCGATAAGCAATGTTACATTACTACTCTTGAACCTGCAAAGTATAGTTTGTATTTAGCCGATAAAGAAAGACCTGGAACTAGTTTCTCTTGTTCGAAATGTTTGAATTGCGTTGCAGCTTGTCCAAATGGAAGTTTAAGATATAATGTTAAAATTGATAAAAAACAATCATTTTAAAAACGAGGATTATGAAAGCAAATTTCGAATCAGTTATAAAATCACAAGCACCGGTATTGGTTGATTTTTTTACTGAATGGTGTGAACCTTGTAAATTACAATCGCCACTATTTCAAGAATTAGCCGAATATTTAGGCGAAAGGATAAAAGTTATAAAAATTGATATTGAGAAAAACCCTGAAATAACACAACGTTACGGAATTCAAGCTTTACCAACATTCATGCTTTTTAAAAATGGTGAAATTAAATTCAAACAAGTGGGAATGACATCAAGACCACAATTACTTGAGTTAATTCTGCAAAATGCTTAACGATTGTAATCAATTAAAAAGCTGAGGTATTTCAGTTTATTTCATAGTGTCATTGCAAGCAAAATCATTTACTTCACTCTTTTAGCATAGTATCTTTGCTATATACATTAAACCAAACTAAAATGGAACCTACTGATATTCAAAATTTATACACATCGAGCGATATCGCTACGATGAAAATAGCAGATTCCGCTCGAATTATAGGTCAGAATCGTGTTGAAGAAATAAAAAAGTATGCTCGTTTGTCTGGAATAAAACGCATTGGAATTGCTAACTGTATTAGTATGCAAAAGGAAACAGACTTTCTTAAAACAATGCTTGGAGATGAATTTGAGGTTCATTCTATTGATTGTAAAGTAGGACGCATTCCAAGTTCGGTGTTTTCTGCCGAAGCTAAAGGAATATCATGTAACCCTGCTGCACAAGCTGACTATCTCCACGAAAAAGAAACTGAGATAAATATTTCTGTTGGACTTTGCATTGGGCACGACATGATTTTTACCTCGAAATCGAAAGCTCCGGTTACGACCTTGATTGTAAAAGACCGCGAACACAAGCACAATTCAATGGAAATATTTAAAACTAATAATTAAAACACACAACTTAAAATTATACACGATGTTTACAGCAATCAAAAATTTATTTAGCTCAGCACCTCAAGTCGATTTAGGTGAACTTATAGCTAACAAAGCAATTATCTTAGATGTTAGAACCAAAGAAGAATTTAACGGTGGTCATATAAAAGGTTCGGTAAATATTCCGCTTCAAAATTTGAACGCTCAACTTTCAAAACTAAAAAAAGAAAAGACAATTATAACTTGTTGTGCATCGGGTTCGCGTAGTTCTGTTGCTAAAAATATTTTAAAATCGAATGGTTTCGAAAACGTGCATAATGCCGGAAGTTGGTTTAAACTAAGACAATATGTGTAAAATTAAAAAAAGCATTACCTTGCATATAACATTAAACCTAAACGACAATGAAAACGATATCGACTCCCGAATTTGAAACTGAAGTACTCCAAGGCGGAAAAGTAGCAGTTGATTTCTATTCCTCGGAATGTGCTCCTTGCGATGCTCTTGTTCCAAAGTTTGAAAGTTGTGCTGAAATCTATGGTGATGACATAAAGTTTGTAAAAATATTCCGCCAAGAAAATAGAGAATTGGCTAATGAACTAAATGTTAAAAGCTCGCCAACAGTACTATTTTATGATAATGGAAAACAAGTTGGGCAAATGTTATCAGGTGGCATAAAACGTTCTGAACTAATGACTAATCTTGATGCAATGCTTACACTAGAAAGAGTTGCTGAGCTTAAATTGAAAATTAAAAAGACAGAAACATATTACGAAACCGTCATCCTTGGAGGTGGTCCTGCTGGTTTAGCCGCAGCAATATATTTGGGTCAAGCAAAGGTAAAAACAGCGTTAATAGACCAATCGATGCCCGGCGGTCAAATTTCAATTACGCATAAAGTTTCCAATTATCCAGGTTTTATTGAGCCAGTACCTGGTTTTATGCTTTCACATTATATGAGTGAACAAGCCAGAGCAACAGGTGTTGAATTTAAATCGGCTGTTGATGTGTCATCGGTCAATTTAAAAGAAAAATATATAATTATAGATGGAATTGAAACGGTTCACTTTGAATATCTTATAGTTGCAACAGGTTCATCGCCTCGACTGATGAAAGTTCCTGGCGAATTAAAATATAAAGGTCAAGGAATATCATATTGTGCTACTTGCGATGCAAAATATTTTCAAGATAAAGAAGTCATAATTATTGGAGGTGGAAATTCTGCTATTGAAGAAACAGAATTCATTTCAAAATTTGCTTCGAAAATCACAATAATTACTCATGGAGATGCATTACGTGCAAATAAAGAAGCTCAATCGCAGGTTCTTAACAATCCTAAAGTAACGGTTTGTTACAATAGCGAACCTAAAGAATTCACTAAAACCGAAGAAAAGATGACTGTTGTCATTGAAAATAAACAAACGAAACAACAGGAATCTATTTCAGCTGATGGAATATTTATATTTATAGGTATGCAACCCAATGTATCGATGTTTGAAAATGCCTTTGAAACCGATCAATGGGGGTATATACAAGTATCGGACGAAATGGAAACATCAATCCCCGGAGTATATTCGGTTGGAGATATAAATAGTAAAAAATTCCGCCAAATAACAACAGCCGTTGCCGATGGAACTATTGCCGCAATAGCTGTTTCTCGAAAAGTTC
>Ga0302296_1000579_pt1 | contig 29977 bp, 30 predicted proteins | sample III_Fen_N3_1_FD_194546 | JGI IMG/M metagenome (GOLD analysis project Ga0302296, IMG submission 194546) | Peat permafrost microbial communities from Stordalen Mire near Abisko, Sweden - III_Fen_N3_1 | ecosystem: Environmental > Terrestrial > Soil > Wetlands > Permafrost | place: Sweden: Abisko...
TATGCTTTCGTGATGTTGTTTGTATAAGTCGATATACGAAGCCTCCCCAACCCCTCCCAAAGAGGGGCTTTTTGAGTTAGTTTCGGCTATTATAGTTTTGTTTTCCATTTGTACAATTTTTCTTTACTTTCCTTATGAGGAACTTAGATGGCGGCTTCCTCAACTTCTTTCTTAATCCAGTCGTAGCCTCTTTCTTCGAGCTCATAAGCCAGCTCTTTACCGCCCGACTTCACAATACGTCCGTCGTACAATACGTGTACAAAATCTGGGATAATATAATCCAGCAGACGTTGATAGTGAGTAATGACGATGCTGGCGTTATCAGGACTTTTCAGTTTGTTTACCCCATTGGCAACAATGCGTAAAGCGTCAATGTCGAGACCGGAGTCTGTTTCGTCCAGAATAGACAAAAGTGGGTTTAGCATGGCCATTTGAAAAATCTCGTTACGCTTTTTCTCACCACCCGAAAAACCTTCGTTTACCGAACGATTTGCCAGTTTGTTGTCCATTTCCACCAACTCTTTCTTCTCGCGCATTAGTCGAAGAAAATCGGTAGCTGAAATGGGATCGAGATTTTTATATTTACGATGTTCATTTACTGCTGTACGCATAAAATTGACCATGCTTACACCTGGAATTTCCACGGGATACTGAAAGCTCAGAAAAATTCCCTCGCGTGAACGATCCTCAGGAGTTAGTTCCAATAAGTTTTTACCATTAAAAGTAACCTGCCCTTCGGTAACCGCAAATGCAGGATTTCCGGTGAGCACCGAAGATAATGTTGACTTGCCAGCACCGTTTGGTCCCATGATGGCATGTATTTCGCCCGCATTAACGGTGAGACTTAATCCTTTTATAATTTCTTTGCCATTGATGTTGGCGTGTAAGTTTTTTATTTCTAACATATATTTTGTCTAATGTCTTTTATCTAAAGTTCCTGTCGGTAAACAATTAATATCACGACCGGAGGGAGTAAATATCGCAAAGCAAATATCGCCGTCAGGCTATTAACTTTTACCCTACTGAACCTTCCAACGTTATTTGCAGTAGTTTTTGTGCCTCTACAGCAAACTCCATGGGAAGTTTGTTCAATACTTCTTTGGCATAACCATTTACAATCAACCCTACTGCATCTTCAGTGGAAATTCCACGCTGATTGCAATAAAATATCTGATCTTCATTTATTTTTGATGTGGTAGCTTCGTGTTCCACAATGGCTGTATCATTATTTACTTCCATGTATGGAAAGGTATGCGCACCACACTTGTCGCCGAGTAATAAGCTGTCGCATTGCGAAAAGTTACGGGCATTTTCGGCCGCCGGGTTCACTTTCACCAATCCACGATAACTGTTTTGGCTCTTTCCTGCCGAAATTCCTTTGGAAAGAATATGGCTACTGGTGTTTTTACCAATGTGGAGCATCTTTGTTCCGGTGTCGGCTTGCTGGTGGTGATTGGTTACCGCTACCGAATAAAATTCGGCTGAAGAATTATCGCCTAACAAGATACAACTTGGGTATTTCCAGGTTATCGCTGAGCCGGTTTCTACCTGAGTCCACGAAATCTTCGAATTATCACCCTTGCATATTCCCCGTTTTGTTACAAAGTTGTAGATTCCACCTTTACCTTCTTTATCGCCCGGATACCAGTTTTGTACCGTAGAGTACTTCACTTCGGCATTTTTCATGGCCACAATTTCCACAATGGCTGCATGGAGTTGATTCTCGTCTCGCATTGGTGCTGTACAACCTTCGAGATACGAAACATAACTATCTTCGTCAGCTACAATGAGAGTCCGTTCAAACTGACCGGTATTCATTGCGTTTATGCGGAAATAGGTGGAAAGCTCCATCGGGCAACGAACGCCCTTGGGAATGTACACAAATGAACCATCCGAAAATACGGCACAGTTTAATGTGGCAAAAAAGTTATCGGTATAGGGTACTACCGAACTCATGTATTTCTGCACTAAATCGGGGTGATGTTCCACTGCTTCGCTGAATGAGCAAAAAATGATGCCCAGTTCCGACAGACTTTCTTTGAATGTCGTTTTTACCGAAACGCTATCCATAACTGCATCTACTGCTATTCCTGATAAAGCCATTCGCTCATGAAGCGGAATGCCCAATTTTTCAAATGTTTTCAGTAACTCCGGATCCACCTCGTCCAAACTCTTTGGAGCATTTTTTCGTGGAGCTGCGTAATATGATATGCTTTGATAATCAATTTTCGGAACAGTAAGATGCGCCCAGGTTGGCATCTCCATGGTGAGCCAGTGTCGGTATGCTTTTAGGCGAAATTCCAACATCCATTCAGGTTCGTTTTTTTTCGCCGATATAAGACGTACGACTTCTTCACTAAGCCCGATAGGAATAATGTCAGTTTCAATATCGGTCGTAAAACCGTATTTATAATCTCCCTGTGTAACTTGGTCTAATATATCTGTTGACATAATTTTTTAATTCAAAATTATTAATTTATAATTCGATATAAAAAGTGATACTTTAAATATGAATTAAAAACGAAATTAATGCTACAAAGGTACAAAAAAATGTGTTTTAAAGCATAATTCTGCTACTTATTACATTACAAAACATAACGTAAATGGGTCTCTTTTTGTTTTTATTCTACCGGATATTGTGTATTTTTAGAAAAAAGACACAAGTTCAACAAAATGAGCAAAAAACCGGGGAATAAGATTTTTCCTACTCCCCGGTTTGAATTTTAATGAGAATGCTATACGCTGTTTATTTCTTTTCGAGTTTTTTCTGTATTTTTTTTATCGCGGACTCAATGGATTTTTCGGGTTCTATGACATTGTATTCGCCCCAAAAGTCGGAGTCGGTAAAGCCCGACGCTTCATCAGCAATAATTACAGTTGGTTTTAATTTTTCACTAAAGCTGGCTGATTTTTCTTCTGTCCCTTTGCCCCAGTCTGTTACTGCCATTTCTACTGTCGATAAATAGTTGGTATTAAATAGCTTCTTTTTCCACACAATTTTCAAACCCAGCTCAATGCGACTGTAGGAATAATACCATTTACCATCTTTTTCCAGAAAATCTATCCGGTATTTAGCTTCAGTAGGATAAACTTTTGCATTAAAGGGTTTTTTCTTGATAAACAGTTCTGCCGCAGTAACTTTATCTGTTAGGTTTAAGCTGAATACTGCACTTTTCAAAGCCATATTCTGAGAGTCGATGTATAGCTTGCCATAATATAATGGTTCGTCTTTATTATCTCGTTGTTTGAAGTCGATAACGTAGATAAGTTTATTGTCCGAGTAGATTGTATGGTCAAACGTGAATTCATAATTGGCCAACATTTCATAAGTGAAGACATATTCAGGATATTTCATTATGTCCAGATACAATGAACTGTAGGGACCTCCCTGAAGTTTAAATGTCAGAGTATCCAACTTGTCGTAGTCAGTTTTTTTTCGTGCTTTATAGAGTGTTACAGCGTCATCTTTATGATTAGTATAGGATTGTTTGTTAATCTCTACTACGGCTTCGGCCAACGAGACATAAGATCGGTTTTTCTTGATAGTTTCGCGGTAGAATGCAGTCATCAGTGTGGGTGTATTGAAATAGTTTTCACCTTTTTTAAGCATTACATTCCGAATAATTTCTTCGGCATTCTTGGATATTACATTTAGTTCGGGGAGTTGAACAGATGTGGGTTCCAGTTCAATTTTGTTTTTTTCAGATTTTAGGCTGGCAAGTGGCACGGATCTATTTAGATAGCCAATGTAGCTGATTTTTAATTCGGGATTATAAAAATCATTCGGTACCTTGATAGAAAACTCGCCTTCGGAGTTTGATATCGTAGAAATATTAGTGCCTACAATAATAATCCCTGCATAGGCTAATGCATTTCCATTTTTTTTGTCAATAATTTTACCCTTATATTCCGTGTAGTTTTCCGAATCACCTTTTAGTGAAGTTTCATTGGTGTTTATTGCCGCAATCTGATTTGGAAGTAGAATCAAGAATAAGGCAAGGGTGCATACAAACATGAGTTTGTAAAACAAAAAATGTGATTGTGTCCTCATACTCTTTGGATTTGGTTTTAAAGTTTACAAAACTATAAAAAAATAATCTATTGTAGAAATTGTCCGGTTCGTAATCAATTAAAAATAAAACACTTTTTCGGTCAATATGTTGTTCGAATGACGTTAATAGACTTTATTGCTATTGACGATTATGGTAAAAAAAGCCTGAAATACTATATTTATATTCATTCGAATTCAAAAGAAAGGCGTACTTTTGTCATTTGTTTAACGGTAAAAAGTAAAAGTTATATGAAAAAAATCGTTTCAACAATAGTATTTATATGCATAGCACTTACAACTAATATGGCACAAGAAAACCTGACCTATCAAACACCGCCGTCAAGCATCATGCGGCTGGCTGATTATGAACGCGCTCCGCAAGTATCTATTGACACCAAGAAACAATATATGTTGCTAAGTTACAGGGATACTTACAAGACACTGGACGACCTGAATCAGCAGGAGATGAGCATGGGTGGATTAAGAATTAATCCGGTAACGAATATAGCTTCGGCTACAAATTATATCAGTAACCTCAAGGTAAGAAAAGTGACCGATAAAGAACCGGTTCAGGTAAAGGGATTGCCTGTGAATGCGCGTATTGCCTACGTTACCTGGTCGCCCGACGAGAAAAAAATTGCATTTACCAATACTGCTTCCGGCGGGGTTGAACTCTGGGTGCTTGATATTGTTTCGGCACAGGCTACCAGACTTACCGAACCTGTGGTGAATGCCAATATGGGCAATCCGCTTAACTGGTATAGGGATAGTAAACAATTATTGGTACGCTTATTACCTAAAAACCGCCCTGCCTTGTTTGATACCAAAACCGAGCTACCCGAAGGACCGATAATTTCAGTTAGCGATGGTTCAAAATCGCAGAATCGTACCTACCCCGATTTGTTGAAAAACGCTACCGATGAAGCCAACTTTGTTACACTGTCTTCTTCGGAACTGTACAAAGTAGATCTAAACGCTAAAGCAGAGCTTTTTAAAGGCAACGATATGTATGCCGGAGAGTCTTTTTCGCCTGATGGAAATTATATATTGGTCACAACCTTGCGTAAGCCGTTTTCGTACATTGTTCCGTTGAATCGCTTTCCTCAGGTATCGGTTGTGTACGACCTGAAGGGCGATGAAGTAAAAACCGTAAATGAAGTTCCGCTTTCGGAAGTATTGCCCAAAGGATTTATGGCTATTCGTAAAGGCAAAAGACAAATGAGCTGGCGTGCCGATGAGCCTGCCACTTTGTATTATGTGGAAGCATTGGATGGTGGCGATCCACAAACAAAAGCCGACTATCGCGATGCCGTTTACCTCTGGAAGGCTCCTTTTGCCGAAAATCCAATGTTGATGACTAAAACCGTTCAGCGTTTTATGAACATTATTTGGGGTAATGCAACTGTGGCAATAGTGCAGGACGAATGGTATGACACACGTAACGAAAAAACATATCTTATTAATCCGTCAAATCCGAAAGAAGAACCTCGGGTTATTGACGACAGAAATTTTCAGGATGTATATTCCGATCCGGGGCATTTTGAAACATGGAAAAACATCTATGGAAAATATGTTCTGGCCATTAATGATAATTGCTTATTCCGCATTGGCGATGGACATACACCCAAGGGACAATTCCCCTTTATTGATGAGTTGAACTTATCCACCCTTAAAACCACTCGGCTTTATCAGTCGGGTTACACGGATAAGATGGAAGAAATTTTTGATATCGAAGATTTTAAGAAAGGTGAGGCACTTGTGCGTATTCAGTCGAAAAACGAATATCCGAATTATTATTTCCGGAACTTCCGCAAGAAAGATGCGCTGACGCAGATTACTCATTTCCCTAATCCGTTTGAAAGTATAAAGGATGTATATAAAGAAGTAATAAAATACAAGCGAGCCGATGGGGTAGAGTTGTCGGGTACACTTTACCTGCCTGTGGGTTATGACCGAAAGGCGAAAACTGAAAAACTGCCGCTACTTATCTGGGCTTATCCAGCTGAGTATAAAGATAAAAATAGTGCAGGACAAAGTTCGGCTAATCCGAACGAGTTCACCTTCCCTTATTACGGTTCCTTTGTGTATTGGGTGACGCGCGGTTACGCAGTGCTTGACGATGCGGCTTTTCCTATTATCGGTGAAGGCAAGACTGAGCCAAACGACAATTTTATCGAGCAATTGGTTTCCAATGCCAAAGCGGCTATCGATGCTGTAGATTCATTGGGCTATATCAATAGGGCAAAGGTAGGTGTTGGTGGACATTCGTACGGTGCTTTTATGACTGCCAATCTGCTTACGCATTGTAACCTGTTTGCTTGTGGCATTGCCCGAAGTGGAGCCTATAACCGTACACTCACGCCTTTCGGTTTCCAGAGTGAGCAACGCAATTATTGGGATGCACCGGAAGTGTACAATGCCATGTCGCCGTTTCAGAATGCCGACAAAATGAAAACGCCGTTGTTACTAGTGCATGGCGAAGCCGACAACAACCCCGGCACCTTTACCCTGCAAACCGAACGATACTTTCAAGCTCTTAAAGGACTGGGAGCGCCTGCCCGCATGGTAATTTTGCCCAAAGAGCAACACAGTTATGTGGCTCGGGAGAATATTCTGCATCTTCTTTGGGAACAGGATCAGTTTTTGGAAAAGTATCTGAAATAATGTATTTCTGTACAGAAACATCATCCGCACATTTATGTTTGATGTACTCGCAATAATGTCTGACTTTTACGCAATGACATCCTACATTGACAGTTAATCCATAATTCATAGATTAGCAAAAATAGGATGTAAAGCTAAAGAGACCGGATGATGAATATCATTCGGTCTCTTTAATTATAAATTGTGCATTATGAATTAAACTACAGGCTTTCTCCAAAATCAGCTTTGAATTTAGCCATGAGTTTTTTAGGCCAGTCGCTGGTTGGTTCCAGTCCGCCCATGAAGAAACGCAGTACAGGTGGTTCATAAACAAACCTCAGTCCGCCGATAAGTTCGCGATTGTCATACAACCAATGCATGCGGTCTTCCACGTATTTTATTTGCGAAAGTGTAAACACCCTGCGAGGCACAGCCAGGCGAAGCAATTCCATGTCGGCGTATGTTTCGTTCCCTTCTTCGTCGCGTTGGTTGGATATTGAACCACGCTCCATACCACGAATCCCCGAGATTAAAAATAAAGCAGCTGCTAATGCACCGGCTGGATATTCTGTTTGTGGAATATGTGCGCATACCTGCATGGCATCTACGTGAGCACCCAGCACACCTGCAGGCTTAATCATTGGAACACCCTTAGCATCTAATGAGTCAACCAGATATTTAATGAAATTAGGGCTTTGACAAATCATTGTTTCGTCCAGTGTTTCATAAAGCCCAACTGCCATTGCTTCAATTTCGCGAATAGAAATACCGCCGTAAGTCAGGAATCCTTCATAAAGCGGCACTAATGCTTCCAGTTCTTTCATTATTTCAAGGCGGTCGGTACACATACCGCCACCACGGGAAGAACTTATTTTACGGGCAGAGAAATAACACAAATCTGCTAATCCGGTCATGGTTTTAAGTACAGTGGCCATGTCGGAGTTTTTAAATTCTTCTTCACGTTTTAATACCAAATAAGCATTTTCACCCAACAAACTACAGTCGAGTACAATACGAATACCGTATTTGTCGGCTATTGCACGTACATCGCGTAAGTTTTGAACCGAGAAAGGTTGTCCGCCAATAAGGTTGGTTGATGCTTCCATTCGGATAAACGGAATGTTGGCAGCACTATGACGTTTGATAACTTCTTCCAGCTTCTCGATATTCATGTTGCCTTTAAACGGATGGTCTGAATTTACCACGTAAGCTTCATCGTAAAGTAGTTCCACTATTTGTCCGCCTTTGTCGGTAATGTGAGCCATAGCAGTAGTGAAGTGATAGTTCATTGGCACCAGACTGCCCTTTTTTACATACGCCAGCGCAATAATATTTTCTGCAGCCCTGCCCTGGTGAACTGGCAACAAGTATTTTTTTCCAAGTACATCTTGTACGGCTTTTTCCAGACGGTAAAAACTTTGCGAACCTGCATAAGCATCGTCGCCCTGCATCATAGCCGCAAGTTGATTATCGCTCATGGCGTTTGTGCCGGAGTCGGTGAGCATGTCGAGGAAAACGTCTTTGGTACTGAGGCGGAAAGTGTTGAACCCGCCTTCGTAAAGTGCTTCCAGGCGGCGTTCGATGGGTACTAAGTTTAATTTTTGTACAATGCGTACTTTGTGCAATTCCAATGGAATGTTTTCTCCACTGTAAAATTTGATTTCTTGCATGGTAATGGTAATTGATTTAAGAATAGATTGATAAAATATGTAATATAGAAATAATAGTTCAGACTGTGAGAAATGTTTAGATGTGAATATGGATCGGTTTGAATAAATATTCCTTTTAGTATCAAAAATGCACTTTTTATTCAACAAAGATAAAGATTATTTTGTGAAAAAGGCAAAAACGAACGAAAATGACATCTTTAAACGTCTTTTCTTACAAGATAGTAAAATTTGTGTTTTCAGATCTTACTACGTACAGCATTTTTCAGAAGTTAGTTTGAATCTGTTATGATTTGAATCCAGTTTTATATTCTATGCCTGTAGAATATAAACGAACAAAGCCTGCTGTAATAGCAGGCTTTGTTCGTTTTATTGTATAAATTCAGAACCACTTTTTCTTAAACCGAAAAGCAACATTTACCAGAGCTATCATTACGGGCACTTCTACCAACGGACCGATAACGGCAGCAAAGGCTTCACCCGAGTTTATTCCAAAAATGGCTATAGCAACAGCAATGGCCAATTCGAAATTATTGCTTGCAGCCGTAAACGACAGGGTGGTAGATTGTGCATAAGTAGCCCCTACTTTTTTACTCATAAAGAATGAGCCTACAAACATAATTACGAAATAAATAAGTAGAGGTATTGCTACCAGAACTACATCAAGCGGTATTTTTACAATATATTCGCCCTTAAGCGAAAACATAACCACTATGGTGAATAGGAGAGCAATTAATGTTAGCGGGCTGATAGCAGGTATAAACTTTGTCTGATACCACACTTTACTTTTTACTCTCACTAACACGAAGCGTGTAAGAAATCCGGCAATAAAAGGGATGCCCAAATAGATAAAAACACTCTCGGCTATCTGCTGAATCGTGATTTTTGAAACGGCATCGCTGGTAGGAATGCCAAACCACGCAGGTGCCACGGCAATAAAGAAATAAGCATAGACCGAGAAAAACAGTACCTGAAATACGCTGTTGAAGGCTACCAATCCGGCGGCATATTGCGCATCGCCTTTAGCTAAATCATTCCACACTATCACCATAGCAATACATCGAGCCAGCCCTATCATAATTATGCCATACACATAAGGCAGGTTGGAATTATTCTCTCCCGGGAAAAACTTAAAAAGAAGAACAGCCAGTGCGAACATCAATACCGGACCAATAATCCAGTTTTGAATCAGCGACAGAGCAAGTATTTTTGTGTTGCGAAACACTTCACCCAATTCTTCATATTTTACTTTTGCCAGTGGCGGATACATCATTATTATCAGTCCTATGGCAATGGGAATGTTGGTAGTTCCTACTGAGAAGCTATTCCAGAATTTCGCCACATTCGGGCTAATCCAACCGGCAAAAACACCTATAAACATGGCCGTGAATATCCATAGTGTTAGGTATCTGTCAAGAAATTTCAGTTTAGTTTTCATATTTGTTGTGTTGAGCTAATTGTATATTATTGTTTTATTGATTGCGGGTGAAGCTGTTCATTTGCTGCAGTGTATCCCAGCATATCCAGCAGTTTTTCATTCAACCTTCGGTTTTTACCTTTATATGGATGGCAATGAATGTGTATTGCCGGATTGAAATTTAATTCAATAATAGCGTAATTCTCATCGGTAGCTTCCTGTTTATAATCAGGAATAATCATGTCGAGACCTGTGATTTTTACTCCTAAAGCTTGAGCTGCTTTTACAGCTATTTGTTTATAAGAGTCCGGAATCTCGTCCGTATAATCAATGCTGTCGCCACCCGTGCTAATGTTTGAATTTTCACGCAAAAATACTACTTCATTTACCTGAGGAATATAATTAAAATCTTTATCCTGAGCTTTTAGAAAAATCGATTCGGCTTCGCCTAGCTGAATTTTCTCAAGCGGTGTGTGATAACCTTTACCGCGCAATGGATCTTTGTTTTTTTCAATCACAAGTTCACGAATCGAAAGCACACCATCGCCGGTTATATTAGCCGGTACACGATGCAGAATGCCAACTACTTCGTCATTCATAACGAATATTCTAAACTCTTTTCCATCGATAAACTCCTCAATCAGTATGCTCGAATCTTGCTCGAATGCTATGTCGATGGCACGTTCAAAGATATTGTGATCAGTATTTTTTTTAATGATAGTAATTCCGAGTCCAAAATTTGTAGATTTGGGTTTAATAACCACGGCTGTGTCTCTGAAATAATTGAAATCGGCTTTAGCACTGGCTCTGTCGGTATAATTTAATCCTTTGGGTACTCTGATTTTATGTTCTGCCAGTATCAACTTTGTTACAACTTTGTTTTCCATGGCAAGAATAGCGGAGTAGTTGTCGAGCGATGTTTTTGTAGCCTGACGCACATATTGAATATTTCCATCTCGTTTTAGACGTACAAAATTTTCCGCTCTATCTAAAATTTCAAAACTTACACCTCGTCTTACCGCTTCGCGAAGAAGTAACTGCGTGGATAGCTCCAAATCTTCCAATCCTTTAAAGTTGTAGCTATTTTGCTCACTCAGTATTTTGTACTCGGCTGCTTTTTGAAGGTGAAATGGAATGTAACCGCTTTCACCGGTGTGTTTTAATATTTGATGAACTGGTCTTAGCTCAGGTTGGGTGACCATTTGCAAAACGTACTCCATTACCCGAGAATAATCAGCGTGATTTATTTCGAGAGCTGAATATAAATCCTTCATTTGTTGTATGATATTCCTTGCCTCGCTAAATGCATTAACTTCTTTGCCCGACATTGTTTTAATCTGGATGTTGTTGTCTAAGCCATGTAGGGCTACATACCTGAAGTTCGAGTTTGCGATGGTTTGGTACTCGGCAGAAAAATCATCGTGCTCTTCAGTCAGCAGTCCATAGATAGCCATCCAATGAAGAAAATGAAGCATTTCGGGTGTTATTCCAACCTTTGTGAGTGGGTTAATATCTACAAAACGGGCTTCAACGTATGAAATAGACTTGGATTGATGGAGAAACTTAGGTCTTACAGAAGCATAAAGTTCTTTGGCAGCCATTAATTTATTGTTTTCAACCATTTTTTGTATGCTTCGGTTGTACAAATCGGCGGTGCTGTAATCCGGAAAGAGTTCTTCTTTATTCCCATACCCATAACAACTGTTGCGAAGCGACAATCCCCGTGTTTTAGTACAGATACGAACAGGGAAGTTCTTACATTTTAAGTCAAAACTTTGATCAACAACCGGACTAAAGCCAAAAATCAGCACATAAATCCAGCGGTTTCGTAACAGTTGGCGAGTTATCTTTAAATAAACTTCATCTTTAAACTGGTCGAAACTATGGCTTTGATTTGAATCTTGATACAATGCTTGCAGTAGAGTTTCATTTAACGAGATGTTGAAATGAATTCCTGAAAGAGTTTGTTTCTTCTTTCCATATTTCTCTGCCAGTTTTTTTCTGTATCCTTCGTTCTTCTTTCCTGCTCCGGAGTAACGCGCAATGGGTATCTGTTCTTCATCAGGAAGAACCGGAGGCATGCTTTGTGGCCATAGAAGTTCGTCGGTAAGCTCGATACTTACGAGATCATGTATGGTTTCCAGAAATCCTAATGCTTCATTCACGCTTGATAACGGAGGTGTTATCATCTCCACCTGACTTTCGGAAAAATCGGTAGTGATGTAAGGATGCGTGAATTTGTCTTCGAATACAGCCGGATGTGGAGTTTGCGCCATTAACCCTTGTTTGTCAATGCGAATGTTCTCTTTCTCAATGCCAAAAAGCCCTTTAAGCCAAATATTCCCTTTTATTGAAGACTCATTAATTTTATTTACACTCATAAGCTATTTTTATTGGATGATATTAAAGCTCGTAAAACATACAAATTGCGGAACTTGGACAAATAGAAGAAAATTCGGTTGTCGACCGGATTACGTCTGGCACTTTTGTTCTGTCGATAGTACTCCAACCAAGTTTCTCGAAATATGAATCTGCGGTTGTGGTAAGTAAGTAGAATGCACTTATACCTTGTTCTTCACCAGATTCTATAACTTTCTGAGTAAGCACTTGTGCTATCTGCATGTTTCTGTGAAGTGGTTTCACTGCGAGTGAGCGAAATAAAGCTTTCTCATTATAAGCTTCAAATCCGGCACAAGCTACGATCTTATGATCTATTTCGGCTATAATGAAGTTCTGTTTTTCGGCTGATACGTCCGACTGAGGTAATTCACATTCAGCAAGGAGATTTATAATTTCAGGGAAGTCTGCATCAGTAGCTTGCCTGTAGTTTATAAAATCAAACTCTTCTATTGGAGTTGTATTGCCGGAGCATGAGTATTGAACCCTCACTAAACTATTTTTGGCAAGTTCGGTGTATTTGTCACGAAGATTTATTTTGGAGTTTTTATTTTTCATGACTCATAACTGAGGTTTAATTTGTTCGATGTATAATTGATAGAAGCCTTGCTTTATTTCATCGCGAACGCGAATAAATTCGCTCCGGATAAATTCTTCTGTTCCTTCCGCATGGCTTGGGTCATCGTAGCCCATGTGCAAGCGATATTTTACTTTTCCGAAAAATGCCGGACACTCTTCGTTGGCACCTCCACAAACTGTAATTACATAGTCCCATGCTTCATTCAGATATTTGTCTACTGAATCTGAAGTGTGGTTGCTAATGTCCACTCCTGCTTCTTTCATTACAGCAACAGCCTTTTGATTAAGTTTGCCCGAGGCTTGAGTGCCGGCAGAACAAACAGTGATGGAGGAGTCGAACGATTGTAGAAAGCCGTGTGCCATTTGACTGCGGCAGCTATTTCCGGTGCAAAGTATTAAAATTTTCATAACGTGTAATTGTTGTTAGTGTTTATCTTCGTTCTCGCAAGTGATTTGTTTCGGATCAATTTTCTCAAAGAAGTTGTTTAACATTAAAATGGATTTTGAGATGGATGAGCAGCACAGACAGTAATTAATCTTTAGTCCATCAATTTCTCCGCGAATTAATCCCATATCACGTAGTTCTTTTAAATGCTGCGAAACAGTGGTACGACTTAGCGGTAGTTTATCCGATATGTCTCCTGAAATACAGGTTCTTGTTTCGGCTAAATACTTTAAAATGGCCAGGCGTGCGGGATGTGAAATTACCTTCGCAAAACAGGCCAGTTCTTGTAGTTCTTTGTCAAATACTTCCGGTTTTCTCATATTTCAATGTTTTATGTCGCAAACATACGACATAGCTTTGAGAAATCCAAATTTCCAGTATTAAATTTCTATTACAAAATAATATTTCAAAGCATTTTTCCGTATTTGCTTTTTTATTACTTTTGGTGTAGATAAATTTTACCGTTCATAAAACTCAGTAGTTATGGAAAAATATGTAACCCAACTGATTGAAGATATAATGGAAGCCGCAAAATGGGCACCCGAAAGTTTTGAGTTTTCCACAAACGATGAAGAATTTATGGGTCAAATTGTGGAAGCCGAGAGTGCACCTCCTGTCAGTTCCGAAAAACTTATGGGTTTGATGCATCTCCAGTTTCCTCCTTCCGAAAAGCTGACTATCAGACAAATGATGGATATAAACAAAGCCATCGAAAGAACATTTGCTGCCTTCAGAATGTATATTGAATTACCCGAAGCAGTTCCCATTCCACTTCGATACGAACTGATTCGCGATTTATTCAAGGAAAAATTTCACCTGATCAAAGGGATGAATCATCATTTTGATTTTTGCTCTGGCGATTGTGAACCGTGTGCGATAGCCGATTATTGCATGATTAATATTGAGAATAAAAAGAAAAATGGCTGAGCTAAATGCCCTTGCTTTGCATCAGAAGTCTGATATTTTTCATTGTGTGTATCAAATCATTGCTTCAGCCGACGGGGGAATAGATGAAGAACGGGATGGGAAGAACGTTTGCTTACACAGCCTCAACTACCATGTGTTTATGCTCGGGATACCGCGGTAAGACTCCATCCACACGATTGTTTTCTTGCACATTGCAGGTTGTCCGAACCGAACAAGGAGTCCTTTAAAGCTTTGATGCTGGACATCTCGCTTCACGGTGGAAATACTTTATTGCGTCGGGTCTGTGCCGAATCACTTTTCGTACTTTGACATATTTAATTTTTCATCTCCTCATGTTTGCCCTTATAAGCCATAAAAACCAGAAATTTTAATTTATATGCATGTTATATGCTGGTTGATAAAAAAAATAATAGAGGACGATGTTATGTTTCCATTTTTCATTCGTCATAGTTTTAAATGAGTCAGGAACGATTTAAGGCAGAGATATTGCCATTGCGTGAAAAGCTTTTCTACATTGCGCAAAAAATACTTGTAGAAGAGCAGGAAGCAGAAGATGCCGTACAGGAAGTTCTTCTAAAGCTTTGGCACACTCGTGACTCTTTGGAGAAGTATGATAGTCCTGCTGCATTTGCCACTACGGTTACAAAAAATCATTGTCTGGACAGATTAAAAGTAAAAAACAGGCAGGATTCATTGGATGAAACATACTACGCCAGGGCAGGCAATGATAATCCGTACCTGCAACTGGAAAGGAAAAACACTGAAGAGATACTACAGAAAATAATTGAAAATTTACCGTCATTGCAGCAATCAATTATCCGAATGAAAGATATGGAGGAATATGAAGTAGAGGAAATTGCAGAAATAACAGGAACTAAAGTAGAAGCAGTAAGAGTGAACCTCTCCAGAGCCCGGAAAAAAGTAAGAGAAGAATACATTAAATTGACAAAAGCATGATAATCAATATAAAACGTAAAACAAATTTTGCCGAAGCAGACAGGCTGATAGAGAGATACTATGATGGTCTTACAACTGTGGGAGAAGAGAAGTGGCTCAGAAAATTTCTGATGCAGTCTAACCTTCCTGAGCGATATCAGGTGGAAAAAGATATTCTGGGCTTTTATGAAACTAAAAAGCTAAAATCCACAGTGCATACCTTGCCATTTGCGCGTTGGTCGGCTGCCGCCGCCATTTTGGTTGTATGTCTTTTATCCGTGAAATTCTATACTGTTGCCAATCCTGCCAGTTTTGCTTATGTAAACGGTAAAAAAGTAACTGATGTTCAGAAAGTCAAACAGACGGCTTTGGCATCATTGACCGAAATATATTCAGCAGACAATGAAGTGGAAAATGGTTTGAATTCTTTAAATGACAACGAGTTGATTGATCAGCAACTCAATGTTTTTACAAATAATTAATCTACTCAAAGTGAGTTAATAAGAAGAAAATACAGATATGAAATCAATTAAAATGCATTTTGTGCCAATTCTGATATTGCTACTGGCAATATCGCCTTCGCTACTTGCTCAAAAAGATTTGCAGATAAGTAAGGTTTTTGATCAGTATGGAGAGAAAAAGGGTGTGGTAATGGTTGACCTGACGAATGAGATGCTAGACGGCTACGATTTTTCGTCGTTCAAAAGTATTACCATTAAAAATAATCCTTCGGCGGCAGATTTTATCCGAAAATGTCTTGAAAAAGATCAGGAAGGAGCTAAGAAGGTGAAACAAGTGATAGCTAACGGGGTATTAACATCGGTTTATTTGCAGCTTCCACGAAAGGGTCAGTTGTATCGGCTGATTCTTTTTAATGAAACTTTTAACCCAGAGAATAAAATCACGCTGATTTACATTGAGTCAAAAAACGATTCGGAAAATATCTTGAAGCTAATTTTAAAAAAGAAATAAATATAAACCTCTAATAGTAAACAAAATGAAAAGGATAGTTTTTAGTATAATTGTATGTTTTGTGGCAATCGCAACTGTAAGTGCGATAGAAATAAGTAAAGCAGACACCACGGTTTTTTACAACAAAAAACGTATTGAACTCAAAGATAGCGTGGGTCAGATGAAAGTAAAAGTATTCGATGCTGCCGGTATCAATGATTCAGTTCCCTACAAGCCGGTTTACGAGGGTATTTTTACAGATGGAAAGACCTACGAAAAATGGACAGTGATGGAAGAAATCGGATTGCAAATTCCGTTTATCAAGAAAATGCAGGGAAGACATTATGGAAAAATGGAACCTCACTGGGCTGGTATTGGTTGGGGATTTGCTAATATCTCTGACGCATCGATTAAGATAAACAATATAGATGGTGTGTCGTTGAAGTCGGGTTCAAGTACTGAGTTTTTCTTCAACCTGATCGAAAAAATACTTCCTATTTATAAAAATCGGCTGGGAATAACCACCGGTTTGGGTTTCAACTGGCGAGCTTACTACCTTGATGATAATACACATCTGGTGGAAACAAACGGAGTAACCGCAGTACAACCTGCACCAGCCGGAGTAAACTATGAATACAGCAAACTCAAAGTCGCTCATATAACTTTACCTGTACTCATTGAGTGGCAGCCGGCTCTGGGTAATCCTCACGATAAGTTTTTTGTATCTGCCGGTATAGTTTGTGGCATTAAAACGTATTCTGTTTCTAAAATCAAATTCAGAAATCAGGATGGAGACATGGTTAAGCGTGATGAAGCTAAAGGGCTGAATGTGTTGCCACTCTCACTTGATTATATGGCTCAGGTTGGATACGGCGATTTCAATGTTTACGCCAAATATTCTCCTTTCAGTATTTTTGAATCCGGCAAAGGTCCCAGTGTCAGAGCTGTTTCGCTAGGACTGATGTTGAATTTTTGATGTATCTATAGAAAAAAAGATGCGGGCTAGCAGTTGAGAAATGAAAACTGATAGTCTGCACCTTTTTTAATAGAATACGTAGTTGAAAATGTATCCTACTAGCATAATTCCAGCACCAACAATGGCAATAAATGTTAGAATTAAAGGCATTTTCAGTACTTTGCGGAGAATAATCATTTCGGGCAAAGACAAGGCAATTACCGACATCATAAAGGCCAGAGAGGTTCCAAGTGCAGCACCTTTTTCTATTAATACAGAAACGATAGGAACTATTCCTGCTGCATTAGAATAAAGTGGAATACCAATCAATACTGACAGTGGAACAGCATACCACACATCTTTACCCATTAAAGAAGCCATAAATTCAGCAGGCACATAGCCGTGTGCTCCAGCACCAACCAAAATACCGAATGCCACATACAACCAAACTTTACCGACTATTTCTTTTACAGTATCGTAACCCATCGTAATGCGTCTTGAAAAAGAGATTTTACCATCTTCTGCTTCACCCTCGCCCAATTTGGTAGCGTACACCCATTCTTCCACCCATTTTTCAAGTTTCAATTTGCCGATAATCCAACCCGCTACAATGGCAATGGTTAAGCCTGTGCCAATATAGATGGCAGCCACTTTCCACCCAAACATACCGTACAGCAATATTACAGCCACTTCGTTAATCATTGGTGCTGCAATCAGGAATGAAAATGTTACACCTAATGGCACACCTGACTCAACAAAACCCAGAAAAAGCGGAATAGCCGAACAAGAACAGAAAGGCGTTACAATCCCTAATATGGAAGCCATGATATTCCCCATAAATGTTGATTTACCTTCCAGTGCTTTTCTGGTACGCTCGGCAGTAAAATAACTGCGGAGAATCCCCACGAAGAAAATAATCAACGCCAACAGCATTAATACTTTCGGGAACTCGAAAATAAAGAATCGCAGTGCTTCCGTAATATGAGAGCCTTTTGTCATACCAAACACTGTATCAACAAGCCAATCGGTTGTAGGTTGAAGATTGGCATATACCATATACCAAACAGGCAATAGAATGATTGGTATTATTATGTTTTTATTGAGTTTCATTGTTTTGTTTAAATAAAGAAAATGGCTATATAATAAATCCCAACCACAATAAATATGACAGAAACAACACGCCTGAACCACAATTCAAAGAATTTAATTTGATTGTACACTTTACCTACATTTCCGACGGCATAAGCTAAGAGCCATGCAAAAAGAATGACAGGTAAGCCGGTGGCAATGGCAAATAAAACAGGAAGATACAAACCGCTTGCGCTGGCTACGGTCATCGGAATAAGCATCACAAAATAAAGAACTCCACTATACGGACAAAATGCCAGAGCGAAAACCATTCCCAACAACAATGTGCTCCAATAACTACTTTTACTGTTCTCTCCAATTTTATCGGTCAGACCCGAGAATCCGGGGAATTTGATTTTAATCACATCGAGCATAAACAACCCTATCAGAATGAGTGCAGGACCTAACAGTTTTTCACCCCAACCCTGAAAAATCATGGAGATATGCATTTTGCTTGCACCAAAGAAAATAATTAGTGCCAACCCGGTATAGCTAATAGCACGTCCGAGTGTATAAACCAAGCCATTGATGAAAACCCGACGGTGATTTTCAATGTCCCGACTGATAAAGCCAATAGCTGAAATGTTTGTAGCCAAAGGGCAAGGACTAATGGCTGTCATCAGTCCTAACAGAATGGCTGTAACAAATGCATATTGGGAGTTATCTAAAATACTTTGCAGAAATTCCATAGCATTAATTTGAGAATTTGCAAATTAGAACAGTGAATCAATCGTCTTTTTTAATTCAGCCTTTAGTTTGTTCGGGCTGCTTTTGGCATACATAAACCCCTGTTCGGTAAGATCAATACGTTTACTGCCACTAATAACTAAAAGTGCCTGACCTTCAGCCTTGCATTTTTTTGCTAAAGCCTCAGAGTTTTTTTCGTCGAGATTTACAGCTTTAAAAGTAATCAACCCCTTTTTAGCTTGAGTAGGATAAAGTGCCGCAATGTCAGCTTGCGTTTCTTTTTCTACAGCCTGACAAGTTACGCAACGGCGAGTAAAATGAAAGTAATACACTTCGACCTTAGCTGCTTTGGAAACTGTTGTCTGTGTTTTTTTGTCGGCAGCAAGAGTATTTACTGATAAAAATGATACTACTAAAAGTACTATTGATAATGAAATTAACTTTTTCATATTGTTGAATTATTATTTGATGAGTAATTGTTTTAATTCGTCGTTGGAAGGCACGCGACCTTTTACCACAACTTTACCATCGACTACCAATGCTGGTGTAGTCATAACATTGAATTTCATTATTTCAACAATGTCTTCAACTTTAGTTATTGTGGCATCGATATTGTTTTGAACGACTACTTCGCGAGTGGCTTTTTCAAGTGATTTACACTTAGGACAGCCTGTCCCTAAAACTTGAATGTTCATAAAGATAAAATTATGATCCCCAACTCCTAAAGGGGAGTTAGAGTGATTAGTAATGCTTATTTTAATTGATAATAATCTAAAATAGTACTTACGTATTTTCCCTTTAGAGGTTAGGGGTACAACAGCTTGTTTCCTCTTTTTTATTTGCGAAAAAGGCTTCAAAATAGATTCTTGCTTTTTCCCAGTTTTCCTTGTTTATACAATATCTTACTTTTGGAGTCTCAATTTCTCCTTGTATGAGTCCTGCATCTTTTAGTTCCTTTAAGTGTTGAGACACCGTAGCTTTTGCAATAGGCAATTCTTTATGTATTTCTCCAAAATAGCAACTATCCATGGAAGCCAAAAAATGTAGGATGGTAATGCGGGATGGATGCCCCATTGCTTTTGCAAATCTTGCAAGTTGTTCATTTGTAGAATAGTAGTCTTTTTCTGGCATATTTTTCTGATTAGGTTTGAAAATTATTGTTTGTTGTTCGCAAAACTACGAATATTAATTTTATTGACAAACAATACAACGGTAAATTTTCAAAAATGTTTCTGTTTAGAGTTAAACACTATAGAATCCTACTTTTTTATTGAAAAATTAGTCGAGAATTTTCTTTTGTTTAAAATATTCATTACATTTGCTAAATTATTCTCAAAAGCAAATTCTAAATTCGAACTATATGAAATTCATTGTTTCAAGCACCGACCTATTGAGCCACTTACAAGCCATCAGCCGTGTAATAAACAACAAGAACTCACTACCAATATTAGATAACTTTTTGTTCCACTTGGAGGGCAAAACGTTGACAATGACTGCTTCCGATATAGAAACTACATTGATTACATCGATGGAAGTGGAAAGTGCAGATGGAAATGGAAAAGTTGCAGTTGCATCTCGCTTACTACTTGATACGCTGCGCGAGTTTTCTGAGCAGCCGCTCACTTTCTCTATTAATGATTCCAATTTAGCGATGGTTATTACCTCAGCCAATGGGTCTTATAATTTTATTGGTCAGAATGGTGACGAATATCCACGTTTACCACAGTTGCAGGATGATGCTCAGTCGCTAACATTGCCGGTGTCAACGCTTTCCGCTGGAATTTCAAAAACACTGTTCTGTACTGCTGATGATGAATTACGTCCGGTGATGAATGGAGTGTTTTTTGATATTGTGGCTGATAGCTTAACATTGGTGGCTACCGATGCTCATAAATTGGTGCGTTACAAAACTTTTCATACTTCAGCATCTGTAGAAGGCGAAGAAACCGTAAACTTCATCTTGCCCAAAAAACCGGCAAATATGCTTAAGAATATCTTGCCAAGAGAGAGTGGAGAGGTGGAAATTCGTTTTGATAATAAAAATGCTCATTTCAAACTGGCTAATTATACCATGATTTGTCGTCAGGTTGAAGGACGTTATCCAAATTATAATGGCGTAATACCGAAATCAAATCCGTTTAAGATTATTATTGATCGTGTCACTTTGCTAAATGCATTGAAGCGCGTTTCGGTTTTTGCCAATCAGGCAAGCAATCTGGTGAAACTGGCTTTTGGACAGAATCAAATTCACATTTCGGCTCAGGATATTGACTTTTCTATCTCTGCAGAAGAAACCATTACCTGTCAGTTTGATGCCGATCCGATTAAAATTGGATTTAAATCTTCATTTCTGATTGAAATTCTTGGAAATATCAATGCAACTGACATCATTTTTGAATTATCAGATGCTTCGCGCGCAGGATTGATTCTTCCATTTGAAAACGAAGCTAATGAAGAGATTCTGATGTTGTTAATGCCTATGCTGCTTAACGATTAAAACCCGATACATATAAAGTCTAAGGTCTAAAGGTCGAAAGTCTTTAGACCTTAATTTTTTAAAACAAACGAAATCAAAATATATAACAATCGGAAGTGCAATTACACATACTTTCGACCATTGCCAAACAAAGAAATGAAACTCCAACTGAAGAATCCTATAATTTTTTTTGATCTGGAAACCACCGGAACAAACATTGTAACAGATCGTATAATTGAAATTGCATACCATAAAGTTTCGCCGAATGGACGTGAAGAAACAAAATCGTTGCGTATAAATCCGGAAATGCACATTCCTGAATCCTCTTCAGCTATTCATGGTATTTACGATGCCGATGTAGTTGATTGCCCTACATTTAAGGCTGTAGCTAAAGAAATTGTGAAGGATATTGAAGGTTGCGACCTTGCAGGATATAACTCGAATAGATTTGATATTCCGTTGTTGGCAGAAGAGTTGCTACGTGCCGATATTGATATTGATTTGATGAAACGAAAATTTGTGGATGTGCAGGTGGTTTTTCATAAAATGGAACAGCGCACGCTCGGTGCAGCTTATAAATTTTATTGCGATAAAGATTTGGTAGGGGCGCACGGAGCAGAGGCGGATACGCTTGCTACATACGAAGTGCTTCAAGCACAGCTGGATCGATATCCGGAGCTAAAGAACGACATTGATTTTCTGGAAAAATTTACCACGCAGAGTAATAATGTGGATTTTGCAGGGCGAATTGTTTACGATGATAAAGGCGAGGAAATAATCAATTTCGGTAAATACAAAGGACAAAAGGTAGCTGATGTATTGAAGAATGATATGGGCTATTATGGTTGGATGATGAACAGTGACTTCTCATTGCATACTAAAAAGGTGCTGACGAATATAAAGTTGCGTAACTTCAATAAGTGATAAAGTCGTATAAATAGAGAATTTACGGCCTTTTGCGGGAATTAAATCAGAATGAAGTATTTAAGGGTTTCTGGCACAATGATTGTTGTGCTATTAGTTGCTTCAATAAGAAATTTCGCAGCAATATGAAAACTGTAAAACTGATTTTATTTTTTTTTGTACTCATACTTAAACTCCCGGCTTTCAGTCAGGATAAAACGGTTGTGTTGCAAAGAACTCCGGAGCAGGAGGCAGTGAAGCAGACTGAGAAACTACAACAAGAGTTGAGTTTAACTGCCGAGCAGGCAAAACAGATTTATGAGATTAACCTGCGTTATGCGCGCGAACGTTTAATTTCCAGTAAACGTAGCGAAGGACTGGAGCGGGCTAAAAATAAAAATGCCGAAATACAGCAGGTGCTGAGTGCTGACCAAAACGATAAATTACAGAGTAAACGTTATGAGAGGACTTCGACTGATCGTCAGGTCATTTATAACAGTCAGCAGGTCAATTCATCCGGATTTAGATCTACCACTAACTTCCGAACGAATCAGGCAGATTTAAATTCAAGAAATACAAATCGTCCTGTTAATGCAAATTACCAGAATGGAAACACAGCGACCCGACCGGTAAGAACGACGCTTCCGACTGCTACATTCCGGGGCACACAGAGTCAAGACAACCAAAATGTAACAAGGACTTCGACCGGTAATCCTAATAGCTCTTCGGTCCGAAGATCTGATAATTCATCCAGGCAAACCGTAGCACCTAACAGGTCGCAGTCGATGCCGGCAAATGAGCCACGAAGAGAAGCTACAACCAGAATGCAGAATACGGCTCCCACACAGACTACAACTCCTGCAAGACAAACGGAAACCCAACCGGGTACGAATAGACGATAATTATGTCCAATCCATATTTCAGGTTTAAACAGTTTACTGTCTTTCACGATAATTGCGCGATGAAGGTTGGTATAGATGGGGTTTTGCTGGGTGTTTGGACGCCCATTAGTAATGCTAAGAATATATTGGATATTGGTACAGGTACGGGTTTGATAGCTTTAATGTTGGCACAACGAAGTTCAGCGATGCTGACAGCAATAGATATAGATCAGGCTGCTGTGTGTCAGGCCAGAGAAAATGTGCTAAATTCTCCGTGGAAAGATAGAGTCGCAGTTCAAAGGTGTTCTTTGCAGGAGTTTACTGCTACCGAAGCTACTACCTTTGATTTGATTGTTTCCAATCCGCCTTATTTTGTGAATTCTCTGAAAAATCCGGATAAGAACAGAACTACTGCCCGACATACCGATTCACTTACACACGAAGAGCTGATAAATGACTCTCTAAATTTGTTGAGCACAGGAGGAAGACTTTGTATTATTCTACCTATAAATGAGGGAATGCAATGTGTGGATTTTGCACAAAGCAAAGGATTATTTTGCTCAAAGCAGGTTAAAGTGTTTCCTAAACCCGGAGCTTTGGCCAAACGTTTGTTGCTCGAATTTGGTTTTACTAAAGTAGATACTGTGGTGTCTGAGCTTATGATCGAAACTGAAGATCGCCATCATTACTCTACAGAATTTTCGGTACTTGCAAAAGATTTTTACCTGAAACTGTAGAATTACAGAAAAAAATATAGTAGTCCAATTCTGTTCAGAATCAAACTACTATATCTGGTTTTATATATCTAGCAGATTAAAGTAATGCCTCTACTTTGGCTACTAAAGCTGATTTTTGCGTTGCGCCTACTTGTTTGTCAACCAGTTGGCCATCTTTGAAAAATAAAATAGTAGGTATATTACGAATGCCATATTCGTTAGGAGTGTCCACGTTGTTATCCACGTCCATTTTACCTACAATTACTTTTCCGTCATATTCTTTTGCCAGTTCTTCTACAACAGGACCAACCATGCGGCAAGGTCCGCACCATTCTGCCCAAAAATCGATTATTACAGGTTTTCCACTGTTAATAAATTCTTTGATGTTTTCATCTGTAAATTCTAATGCCATAATATTTAAGTTTTAAAATGTTTTTTGTAAAGTTGTTAGTTAAACAGTTTCTTATCGAAATTGTTTCTTATTTTAATAGAAATATGCTTATTGAGAAAATCTATCTATTGACTAATGAACTTGAAATTCAAGTATTTCATCGTTCTGAGCACGTTTCAGGGCATGATACACTTTGGTGTTTATCTGTATGCGATGATGACGCGAAAAGAGCATTACTTTGTTCGGCGAATGTTCATCCACCACCTGAATATACAGATTCACATTCCCTTTGTTCTGCAAAGTTAATTCATTTAGTTCAATTACAAAATCCTCAGTTAGCTGTTGTAGCCTTATTGTGAGTGTCAATGTACTGATTAATTTGTCTTTAATATCAGAAAATATTTCAATTTTTTGAATCTTTAGTTCCAGTTCTTTCGGAACGTCAGGATTAGTGTTTTCTTGTTTTTTAAACTTATAATCTGCTCCTCTTTCCTGAACTATAGCATTGATAAACAGATATAAATCTTTAATCATGTATTTGCCAAACTCAATATAGTTTTTGCCAAACAGTGCAAATTCAAAGGCTCCTGCATAATCTTCCAGTGTGAAAATACCATAAGGATTTCCGGCTTTAGAAGTTCCGTGTCGGAAATTAGTAACCATTCCACCAATCTTCAGAGCTTTCCCTTGTATGTTCGATAAATCTTTTAAATCTATAGTAGTGGCATTGCATATATGATTAATTTCAAACTCATATTCGTCCAAGGGGTGAGCGGAAAGGTACATGCCTATCAAGTCACGTTCTTTATTCAATTTTTCCAAAGGCGACCATTCCGGTGCATACGGAATCTCCGGTTTGGTAATTTCAACCGAATCAAGTCCGCCAAAAAGCGAATTCTTTGTCATGGCCAAATCGGTTTGATACTTGTTGCCGTAGCGGAGAATGGACTCCAACACTAGTTCGCCTTTACTGTTTTCGATGAAAAGCTGCTCCCGATGCACGTCTGAAAAACTATCGAAAGCACCTGATAAGGCTAAACTTTCTATAGCTCGTTTGTTGCAAGCGGTGAGGTTTACCCGTTCAATTAAATCGAACATGCTGGTGTATTTTCCGTTAGCTTTTCGCTCGTTTACAATAGCTTCTACTGCTCCTTCGCCAACGCCCTTAATTCCACCAAGACCAAAACGCACATTGCCTTCGACATTGACGGTAAAAGTCAAATCACTTTCATTTACATCCGGCCCCATTACCTGCATTCCCAGGTTTTTACACTCGTCCATGAACTTACCGACTTCGGTAATGTCATCCTTGTTGCGCGTTAAGTTGGCAGCCATAAATTCTGCCGGATAATGCGCTTTCAGGTAAGCCGTTTGATAAGCAATCCACGAATAACACGTGGCGTGCGATTTGTTGAAAGCATATTTTGCAAATTCAGCCCAGTCAGCCCAGATTTGTTCCAGTTTTGCTTTCGGCCCAAAACCGTTTTTCTCGCATCCGTCCATGAATTTCACTTTCAGAGCCTCCATTTTATCGATGAGTTTCTTTCCCATCGCTTTACGAAGTTCGTCGGATTGACCACGAGTGAATCCTGCCAAATCGCGACTCAGAAGCATGACCTGTTCCTGATACACCGTGATACCGTAAGTATCTTTCAGACGCTTTTCCATAATAGGAAAAGGATATTCAATTTTCTCGCGACCGTGTTTACGATTGATAAATTGCGGAATATATTGCATCGGACCTGGTCGGTACAAGGCATTCATGGCAATTAAATCTTCGAATTGTGTAGGTTGGAGATTAATAAGGTGCTTTTGCATTCCGGCAGATTCAAACTGGAATGTGCCAACGGTTAAGCCCCTGCTGAAAAGTTCGTATGTTTTGCAATCATTAATCGGAATGGCATCGATGTCAAGGTCGATACCTTTCGATTTTTTGATATTGGATAATGCTTCTTTGATGATGGACAAGGTTTTTAGCCCTAAAAAGTCCATCTTTATTAGCCCGATTTCTTCAATTACCGAGCCTTCGTATTGCGTCACCAACATTTCCTCGTTGGTTTCCTTATCAATTGCCGTACTTAGCGGCACCAGATTAGTCAAATCGTCGGCACCAATAATAACACCGCAAGCATGAACTCCGGTTTGGCGGACAGTTCCTTCCAGCATTTCGGCATAACGCAGCGTGTTCGACAAATTGAGGTCGGACGAATTGCGGGCGGCCTGCATTTCAGGAACATATTTCAGGCAGTTGGCAATGGTAATTTTGGGTGCTTTGCCATCAGACCCTTCGGGAAACTTATCAGGGATAAGTTTGGTCAACCTATCGGCCTCCGAAAGCGGTAGACGCTGAACGCGTGCCACGTCTTTTATTGACGACTTGGTCGCCATGGTACCGTAGGTGATAATATGCGCCACACGTTCTTTACCATATTTTTCGGTAACCCAACGCAAAACTTGTCCGCGGCCGTCATCGTCGAAGTCAATATCAATATCGGGCATGGAAATACGGTCGGGGTTAAGGAAACGCTCAAACAGCAAATCGTATTTCAACGGATCAATGTCGGTAATGCGCAGGCAATATGCCACTACCGAACCGGCTGCAGAGCCACGACCTGGCCCAACAGACACTTTCATGCCGCGGGCAGCATTGATAAAGTCTTGCACAATGAGGAAGTAGCCGGGGAAACCCATGGTTTTCATTACGTGCAACTCGAATTCCAGTCGCTCCATTATTTCCGCATCTATATTCTCTCCGTAACGTTCTTTGGCCCCTTTCATAGCCAAAAAGCCCAGATAGTCAGCATCGAGTTTTACGCGCACCACTTTATCATAACCGCCGAGGCGTTTGTATCCGTCTTTAAATTCATTCTGAAGCATTTCTTCGGTGAATTTTTCGCGGTATTGCTCTTCGGTGCCAAATTCTTCGGGAATAGGGAACACAGGCATCATGGCGCTGTGGTCGATGTCGAAAAATTCTACTTTTTCGGCTATTTCCAATGAGTTTTCAAGAGCTTCGGGAATATCGGCAAAAATCTGCCACATCTGCTCAGGCGACTTAAGCCATTCCTGTTTGGTGTAACGCATCCGGTTCGGATCGTCCAAATCCTTACCGGTACTCAGGCATATCAATCGTTCATGTGCTTCGCCATGTTCTTCTTCTACGAAGTGAACATCGTTGGTAGCAAGCAGTTTTGTGTTGGTTTTACGCGCCAGCTTTATCAGCTCTTCATTCTGACGCATTTGTTTTTCGTAGGTGGAGTAATCGGCGTTGGGCTTATCGGTCTTATGGCGTTGCAGCTCGATGTAGAAATCGTCGCCAAACACCCGCTTGTACCACATGATGGATTTCTCGGCTTCATCCATATTACCACTTTCCACTTTTTTGTGTATCTCACCCCCCAGACAAGCTGAAGAAGCAATGATTCCTTCGCTGTATTTTTCCAGTATCTCGTGGTCAATACGCGGGCGGTAATACATACCTTCAATCCACGACATGGATACCAGTTTACAAAGGTTATGGTAGCCTTTCTTGTTTTTGGCAAGCAATACGAGGTGATAGCCGCTGCGGTCGTCGGTACCCTCTTTCGATAAGCGTCCACGGCGAGCCACGTAGGCTTCTACTCCGATGATGGGTTTGAATATTTTATGCCGGGCTTCTTCTATTTGTTTCAGAATGTCGGCCTTTTCGTTGTCCGACAAACCTTCTGCTTTGAGTTGTTTTTGAAGGTCTGAAATCTGGCTTTTTACCTTGCCGTTTTTCTTTTTGGTGTAATTAAAAAGCTCCTTGATGCCAAACATGCTTCCATGGTCGGTTAGAGCTACGGCGTGCATCCCGCTTTTGGATGCTTTGTCCACCAAACCTGAAATGGTAGACATGCCATCCAGTACCGAATAGTGCGAGTGAACGTGAAGATGAACAAAGGAACTCATGTTAAGAGGTTGTTTATTGGTATGTTACAATTACACAGACGAAATTGTTTTTTGGCTGCTAAAGATACTGTAATTTTTGAAAGCGAATAAAATTTTTAGTATGAAGTTATCGACAATTTTCATAAAAGATATCAGTCTATACATTGAAATAATACTGAAAAAAGGCAATAAATTCTTAAACAGTTACATAGCCGAACAGAAAAAAGTTACTTTTGTCGTTCATCTGATTTTATATCAGGTATTCTGAATCTGGCCTCATAAAGAACATATTTGAATAAAAAGAGTTTTATAAAAATAAAAAGTAATCAAAAGATCAATTCGCGTAATGTAATATCTGAAAACAGCGTTTAAACCAATGTTGTTTTATGTAGTATGTAATATAACATTAAAAATAAATTTGTAATAAAAGTAAATCGATTTAGGAATGTATAGAAGAATAGTTTTTGTATTGCTGTTGGTTGGAAATATGGTATTTGCTCAAGACAGACCGGGAGGAGGAAAAGATAAAAACCCCGTATTGCACGAAGTGTCCAATAAGGATGTAGTTCAGAGCATTTACCCTGATGCAGTAAAAGTGGAAAAAGTAAATGACTATTGGTATCGGATACTCAATGCCAAGAGTAAAACCATAGGTTTTGCGGTGTCAAGTGTTTCGTTTTGCAAAGATGTGAAAGGATACAACGATCTGACTCCTGTAATGATTTTAGTGGATAAGAATAAGGTTATCAAAAAAGTGGCATTATTGTCAAATTGGGAGACTCCTAAATTTGTGAGCAAGCTCGAACAGACTGGTTTTTTTGATTCGTGGGTAGGAAAAGACTTGCAGTCGGCTAAAACTGTTCAGGTAGATGCGCGCACAGGTGCCACTTATACAGCTAAGGCAGTTGCAAAAAATGTAGATTTTCTTCTGAATACAGCGGTTGCCAAACAGCCTAAGAAGTAAGATTAAGTTTTTCCGGCAAAAGTGTGTACCAAATACAATGTTGCAGAGAGCACGCCGGAAATGAAGCCTGCTTCTACATTGCTGAAACCCCAAACGTTTGACAAGTAAAGTGTTATAACAATGAAGATGGCAATATGCTAATTTTCTAATAATTCGACTGAGTTGGTAACCCAGAACGGATGTGAAAATCTAATCATGCAATTGCTGTTTGATGGTTTAATATTCGACAGATATTCAGTCGAAGTTCAAAAGATCATTTTTTCTAATTTGAATTAAATCAGTTGTTTAATGAATTGTCGACGATAAGGTTATATGCGAAATGAGATTAAATCATTTCGGGCAACTCTTTGATGGTATTCACCCTGTTGGATGTGTGGTGCAGTTTAGTAAGCATTTCATTTATTCTATCCTGATAATCTATCAGGTAATCGGGATGCAATTTTTTTGAAATTAGATTGATTAATCGTTTCAGCAGCAATCCCACTTTGTAATCGTAGCCCGAAAACCGAGCTCCAAATGTCCATGGATGGTTCTCAAACTGCAATTCCAACACATAAAGAACCAGGTCTGCTTCCAGCTTCTTGCTTTTGGTTTCTATGGTATATTCATTAATCCGTTTTACGCAGGCATTTAATTTCTTGACAGTTTGCTTTAGCTCTGTACTTCCTTTGTATTCTTTTTGGCAAAGTCTGTCTATATCTTCTTTCGCTTCGTCAAAGAGAGTTTGTTCACCGCCCTCCTTGTCTAAAAAGTTTACCAACAGAAATTCGTAATTGTAGCGTTTCCCGGCAAGTTTAAGCACCATTTCGGCTAATTCCTTTTTAGACAGTTGTGCAAGTTGTTCTTTGAGAATGGCTTTGTCGCGTGGCATGGCTGATTCTATTGGTTATGGATACAAAGATAGAAAAAGCAGGTGAAACTCATTCTGTCTGTGGGAAATATCAACATGTTCCA
>Ga0302296_1000581_pt1 | contig 29972 bp, 21 predicted proteins | sample III_Fen_N3_1_FD_194546 | JGI IMG/M metagenome (GOLD analysis project Ga0302296, IMG submission 194546) | Peat permafrost microbial communities from Stordalen Mire near Abisko, Sweden - III_Fen_N3_1 | ecosystem: Environmental > Terrestrial > Soil > Wetlands > Permafrost | place: Sweden: Abisko...
TTGCTGCCAAATTCTTAGATGCAACTGCTGACATTGTTCCAAACTGGAAACTGGCCAGTCCGGATCCGATGGTAACAGTAGGTCTGCGTTGCGAAGGATACCCCGTAGAAATGATTGTACGCGGTTATTTGTGCGGAAGTGCATGGAGAACTTACAAAAGCGGCATGCGCGAAATCTGCGGCGTAAAAATACCCGATGGCATGCGCGAAAACCAACGTTTTCCACAGCCGATCATTACCCCTACTACCAAAGCAGAATTGGGCCGTCACGACGAAGACATCACCCGAGAAGAAATTCTAAGCCAGGGCTTGGTATCGGTAGAAGAATATGAGGCTTTGGAAAAATACACCATGGCACTTTTCTTGCGTGGAACTGAAATGGCTGCAGCTCGTGGCTTAATTTTGGTGGATACTAAATATGAATTTGGACGTCGCGATGGAAAAATCTATTTGATAGATGAAATCCACACGCCGGACTCTTCTCGCTATTTTTATGCTGACAGCTATCAGGAACTTTTTGATAAAGGTGAAGCACAAAAACAACTTTCGAAAGAATTTGTACGCGAATGGCTAATGGAAAATGGTTTCCAAGGTAAAGACGGACAACAAGTACCCGAAATGACGCCTGAAATTGTAGCCGGCATCAGCGAACGATATATCGAATTATTCGAAAATATCAGCGGTGAAGCCTTTGATAAAGCCGATATAGCGGATATTACAGCACGAATTGAAAAAAATGTGGTAGATTATTTGAAAACTGTTTAAAAGATACATAATTTAACGATTAAAAGCTTGCAAACTAAAAATTGCAGGCTTTTTTCTTTTTAAAACATATAAAAAAACAAATTTCGATTTATCAATTAATTTAAAGTTATATATTTGCATTTATTAAATATAACCAACTAATTTAATTGCAATGAGAACATCAAAAATAGTAATACTTTGTTTTGTAACAATTTTTATTGTGCAAAGTACAGAAATTTGTTTTGCACAAAACAAATTTTTAAAAGGATACTTTGTCGATAATAATGAAAAAAAAACCGAATGTTTAGTAAAAGTGATTGATAAAAAGGGTTTTTCAAAAAACATTCAATACAAATTAAGCGAAAACTCAAGTCTCCAAACAGCTTACATTGATAATATTAAAGAGTATGGCTTTGATAATTATTCGAAATATGTAAGATTTACAGTAAAAACAGAATTTCTTTTCGGCAAAGACATCAAATCCTCTAAAAAAGATATTGAATGGTGTCAGGATATTGTATTTTTAAAAGAACTTGTAAAAGGAAAAGCCAGTTTATGGAAGTCTGAGTTACCTACAAAAGATTTATTCTTTTATTCAATGGATAATGGTCAACCACAGCTACTTATTCATAAAATATATTTTATAGATAATATTACTTCTGAAAACAATACTTTTAGAGAACAGATTTATAATAATTTGAGAAATGAGAATACAAAGTATGAAATACCACAACTTTTAAATTATAATGAAAGCTCATTTGTTAAGTATTTTTCAGTGTACAATAAAAATACTGATTTTGTTGTAAATAGTGATATTCCCAAACCGAAAAGAGAGATTTTAAATTTTAAAATAAGTGGATCAATTTCATATAATAAGTTTTCAATTACCAATCCTTCGTATTATCCACCAGTTCTATATTTTGATGACAAAATAAATTGGATGGCTGGAGCAGAAGTTGAGTATTTTCTTCCATTCTACTGGAACAAATGGAGTTTATTGTTAGCTCCGTCATACGAGAGTACCTACTATAATCGCATTGTTAATAATGATATAAAGAAAATTGATATAAAGGACATTACATTTCCCATAGGATTAAGATATACACAGCAGATTTCCAATAGCGCGCGCTTTTATATTAATGTTCTCTACAACCCAACCATTAATTTACATTTTAGCAATTCCTTTTATTTTATGGAATATACTTCTCCTATTTACACAAATGAATTAAGTAATTTAATTGTAGGTGTGGGATTTGGAATTAAAAATTTAGGTTTGGAAATTAAATATCATACTTCAAGAACTTTATTTAGTTCGACTATTTGTGACAACCCTAAAGTTTCACTGACATTTTCTTATAAATTACTAACACTAAAAAGCAAATAGTCTTTTTCAAAGTCATACAAAATACATTAATTTCAGTATTGAGACTGACAAACAGACTGAAATTTGGAATTAAAGTTAAAGCACATCACGAGTCTTCCTTTTTTTCGATAGATATGGAATATAATAGAACAATTATCCAAAACTATCATTTACTGCAAGTTATAAATTATATAAGAAGTTTGGGAAATAAGAACATATTTAGCTAATTAAAATTCAACTGCTGATTATCAAAAAAAGCTGAAACTACGCTTGTGTGTTCGATAAAAAGCCTTATCTTTGCACCGCTTTAGAAATAAGGCATGCCATTGGAGAGGTGGCAGAGTGGTCGATCGCAGCGGTCTTGAAAACCGCCGTACTGCAAGGTACCGGGGGTTCGAATCCCTCCCTCTCCGCGCTATATACTGATTATCAGATACTTAAAAGTATCGGGTACTAAAAAAGGAACTATATACACATATAGTTCCTTTTTTTTATTGGTTCTTTTTTAATATATCTATCAATCTCTAGGTGCTGAAATCGGTGGACTTGCATAAAGAAAAACATAATCTCCACCGAATTTGAGCTAAAAGTGTTTATTATCAAGCAGTTTAATCTTTGAACATCTTGATTGGGAATTAAAAAGTAAGTATTTTTGAAACTTTTTAAAGGTTACCACAAATGAACACAAAACTATCCATTCTCTTTTTCGTAAAGAGAACAAAAACCAATGTTGATGGACTTCTGCCCATCTTTATTCGCGTTACTGTCAACGGCGAACGAATCGAATTCAGTACAAAACGCTTTACCACTTCAGAAAAATGGTCTGTTGAAGGTAATCGTATGAAAGGCACAAGTGCTGAAGCGAAAGCAACAAATTCCTATCTGGACACGCTTAAATCTAAAGTTTATGATTATCAGCAACAGCTCATTCGTAATGATGATTTAGTCAATGCGGAAAACATGCGTAACAAGATTCTGGGAATCGAAAAACGCAGTCACATGCTCATTGCCATTTTTCAAAACCAGAATGATGAAGTAAAAGCCCTGATTGGAAAGGATTTTGCCACTGCAACACACGTTCGCTATGAGACTTCACTCAAACACACCCTTGACTTTATCAAATGGAAATACAAAGTTTCCGATATTGATATTCGCAAAGTTGACCATGAATTTATTACAAGCTTTGAGTTTTATCTAAAAACCAAATGCAATTGCTGCCAAAATACAACATCAAAGTATATCAAGAATTTCGGCAAGATTATCCGTATTTGCTTAGCCAACGGATGGCTTGATCGTAATCCGTTTATAAATTACAAAGGCAGGATGGTCGAAGTTGAACGAACATTTTTATCTCAAGATGAAATTGAAACTATGTTCAATAAGGAGTTTGCAAACGACCGTCTCAATCTGGTTAAGGATATTTTCCTTTTCAGTTGCTTTGCTGGTTTAGCATATGCTGATGTGAAAAAGCTAAAACGCACTAATATTGGTTTAGGTGTTGATGGAGAACGTTGGATTTTCATTAACCGAACAAAAACGGACACACGCTCTAATATCCCATTATTACCAATTTCGTCAGCTATTCTTGACAAATACCGCACCATCCTCAAGCAGTCAACCAGGAACGTTTATTGCCTATTCTGAGCAATCAAAAGATGAATTCCTATTTAAAGGAAATAGCTGACCTCTACGGCATTCAAAAAGAATTGACTTTCCACATTGCTCGTCATACTTTTGCAACCACGCTCACGCTCACAAATGGCGTTCCCATTGAAAGCGTATCAAAGATGCTCGGACATAAAAACCTGTATACGACTCAACATTATGTCAAAATTCTTGATTTGAAAGTAAGTAATGATATGAAGGCTTTGAAAGATATGTTTGGAGATGGAATGCAAATGGGAATAAAAAAGGTTACAGGATCTTAATCCTGTAACCTTTAAAAGATTTCAATATCACTTCCTCTTATCCTTCGCCCCACTATCAAATGCAATAAGGTTGAACATTTCACGCATACGAGAACGAACACGATTTCCGTAGTATTCTTCAAGTTCTGAAGCTGAAAGGTTGGTGGTAGCATGGGTGAGCATGTGATTGCTGATAAAATGGTCATACATGGAAAGCAAAATTTCACCCATAACATTACACTGATTGCCATAGTATTTGAAAGTACTCTTGCTCCGAGATCGTCGAAGCAAAGAGTGTGTGGTTGCTGTTGAGCTGAATTATTTGTATAAGAATGGCTTCCGTAGCGTTGAATAACCTCATAGCCATCTTTAATAAAATCAAAGGTAATTGGAAAAGCTTCAATTACATAGCGTTTATAATTATATTATTCAAGAAAATTAAAAATAACAAAAAGTCAAGATGACTTCATTAGGACTGAACCATGGTTTGTCAGAACTCGTAAAAACATGAATGAATTTGCTGCCTGTGCTTTGGCAAGTAAATCAGTTCGAGTAGGCTTGGGTCTGCTCAAGAAGCAAATGAGCGATGCGCAACTGTCTGGAAGGCTAACGGCGATAATGAAAAGAATCAATCTGGAAGATTTAATCTCTTTTGGGTGAATTCCCCGCCGCTTGCGGCGAATATCTTTTTTCCATTGAGAACGGGAATGTATAATACCGCGTCCGATTGCGGCGTGGGTAGTTTGTTTTGGAATCATTATTCTCTTTTCATTACTAAATAGGGAAAGCAGAGCTCCTTTTAGCACGACCCAGTCTGGAGACTGCGCCGAACAATATACGCTACTCCGAACCGAGTTGCTATTCAAATCAGAGTCTACCTGCCCCCTGTTAACTAAGCAATCAATTCCTCTTTAGTTTTAAAAGTACAATCTTCTATAATTTTATTATACAACTCTCTGCGAGATATAAAATTTAACTTTCCATAGATTTGAGCTGACAAAAGGCGTACCCAATTTTCCGATTTACACATGATACTGGCAATTTGAGCGGTTTGCATATTTTCGCTGATGAGTCCACAAATAATTATTTCATCATTTAAAAGGTTTGGATATTTATTAGAAAGTAATTGAATCTTTTTTCATCCAAATATCTTTGGACTGTTTTTCTTTTGAATGTATTATCTATAAATATGTTTTGAGTATCATAATTTCCCGGTTTCTCATCAATTATGTTTATGTCTTTATGAGTTTTATGAGTGAAGCTTTTATAATCAAAATATTCATAAGGTGATAATTCAAAAAACTGAAATATAAATGTGTTTCTTGACCCATTGAGCATGCATGCGCTAAAATTCACTAAAGCGGAAGCATATTTTAGTCAAATTAACATGACCGATTTATTATGAATTGTTTTCCCCATTTTTAATCTTTGAATAATCTCTTTTAAATTATCACAGTCGTTTAATACCCCCATCTTTTAACTCTATAATCATCAATTAAATTTATTTTCAGAAAGTCTAATGCCGCTTTATTTATATTAACGATTTTAGAATTACTGTCGAAAACAATGGTGCAAGTGGGTAAAGATTTAAGCATTACCATCATTTCCCGTACGTTTTCTACTATTGGAAGATATTTATACATAGATTGATCTGTTTTACGCCTACCCTTTTTGTTTTAGCTTTTAGGCTAAACTGATGTTCAATTCAGCGTTAAATTCATTTCTCAGTTTTACTTATTTGGTTTTACCAAAGATCTTATAAGAAATTCCTAATTTTATTACAGGATAGAAACCATTCCAGCTTATAGTTTTCAAAGATTCATTTAAATTATTGATCGATTCCTGACTTGAGGAATCTCCATTGGCTTCAAATAATTTGGTACCTGAGATTCCAATAACATAAGACTTCATATAATAGGTTCCTATTTCAAAACTTATAGCCAATCGATGATCGCGCGAAATATTTCGCCCAAAACCAATTGAACCATAGGGTGCAACTTTGTTTTCAGGTTTTACTGTCAAAACCAGCTCTCCAAGTTCATCGGGCTGAAACTCAATATCTCCAATTTTAAGAGAATTGCCTGACATCATTTTGGCAGCTATGTTCATATCGGAATAAACAATTCCCCCAGATAAATAAAGCCACCTAAACAGATAGAAATCTAAAATCGCGGATAGACCACCGGTCTTAAATACTGGTGTAACAGCTAATATCTGACCACTCTGCTTGTAAATAAATGCATCTTTAAATGTCATATTTACATTCTCGTATCCTAATCGCAAAGCAAAACTTTTATTTAATGCTGAAGTCAAATTTATACCAAACCCGTTTGTAGAGACACTTGTGCCCAATGAAATCTCCAAATTGCTCGGTTTTTTTTCACTAGTTATAACATTTGATTGAGCAGACAATGTGATTGATGCAATAAGCATTAAAAACGTCAATAATTGGTTTCTCATTTTTTTAATTTATTTAAGTTGATTAAAAACATCATCCGGTAATCTCATATTATACTTTATGGTTACTATATTATCAGTTGGTTTTGCTGCTGTGTACGATTCAGTTTGATTTTCCTTGAATACAGATCCAAAACTGACTGTTGGAGTCACTGTAACTTTTAGCATGTTGTTGCCAATATCCTCCACTTTTAACTTGGCATATCCTGAAGTACCACCGAACATGGTAAAGAAATCATAATCCACACCTGTATTCACACTCATACTGAAAATTCCATTTATCATTGCTTTAGAAATCCAATTGCGATCAATGGCCGGTTTAAAGTAAATTATTGCATTTGGTCTAATGACAATATTTTTGTTTGAAATGGAAGATATAGACAAATCAGCATTTACAGTTAGATGATCAACGAGCTTTTCAGTAATAGTGACTTCGTAGTTTTTTCCATCACATAAGTTTGAAATATCCAATGTAGATGGCGAAAAAGTAAGTAGCGAATTACTTTCATTTGCATTGTTAAATGTTATAAGCATTGGGCCAGATGTTGGAGTATTATGAATTTGAAAATTTCCATAATCAGCGTCATTTGGTTTTGCATCCGTATAGCTTATTCTTGGAGAGTTATTATTCTTCATTTTTGCTGAAATTTTCACATAGGCTGGATATAACAAATTTCCTTTCCAGATAAATTTAGGTCCGTTAGAACAGGACAGAGAATAAAAGCTCCAGCTCCAACTACTTAAATGTTTGATCGTTTCTTCTAAAACAAGAACATTATTTACACTTTTTATGGTATCCATTTTTTCAAAACTCCAATTCCCTGAACCTTCATCTATACTCCACAGTTCAATTAAGTCACCATCTTTCACCGGATTACCTGTATTGGGATTTATCAATGTTGGAGGAACATTTGTTTTAATCTTTACGCCTCCATTTTCAAAAATTTTGATTTCTTTTCCTCCTGCACTCATGGATAGATTAAACATTCCGGCTGAAACAAAACTTACTTGACTTGTTGAAGCATCTTTTAATTTTGCCGTAACATCCAAACCGCCCGGAATTGCATTTTGTGCATTAACTGAAGTCGGATCGTAATAAATAACCTGAGAATTAACAGTTCCAGTGACGGGATTACCTACTTTATCCTTTAGTACAACACCGGCTGAAATTTCGACTGTTTGATTTCCCGAATTTAATTTTTGAACAACTGTTTCCGTAATTTTTGCATCGGAAGATGAAGATGCAAAACTTGTATTTTGAACTACACTTACTCCTAAAGGTGTATCATTCAGTTTTATCAAAAGAATAATTACATTTTTAGTTTTATTTTCATTCACAAATACTTTTTGAGTAACACTGACATAGCCTGCTAAGGAAGTATTAAGATCAAATTCAATCGGGTTATTCTTGATCGTATTTGTATCTATTTTATGTGGATCAACAACCAAATCAAGCATCCCGATTACTGTTTTATATGAATTCAACTTCATCCCAATATTATTATAAATATCAGTAGAATTTTTACCCGATAGAGTTATTGTAGCATTACCCTGGATATATTCATTTGTTTTCGCATCCACAAATTCAATGTGAATCAAAGCCGGAAACTTGGGAGTTCCTATTTTTATACTTAGACTATCTAACGAATTCTGAAGCTTACCTATATCTTCGTTGATAGCACACCTTGAAAATAACATGATTGTAAAAATCAATGTCAAATAAACTGATATTTTTTTTAAAGTTTTCATATTTGTAGTTTTAAATTGTAATTTTCTATAACATCTTTTTTATTTCCAACCAGATATCTAATCTGTCCACCAAGAATCAATGCATTGAGTATTGTTATGTCAAGTTCTATTGTAATTCAGCTATACATTGTATTTTTTATTGTCTAAAATTAATTTTTGAACAAAATTAAAAAATGAATATCTGTCGTTATATTTTAAGAGGGGTACATGAAAGGTACGTAATTGAAATAAACCGCAATCTTTTTCTTATTGGGTAAAAGACTCTTTTTTTAAGATGAAATATCAATCAAGACCCTTTCTAACTCAGTTTATTCAATAGACCCAAATAGATCCCTTTTTAAAATGTTTTGATGTCGTCCTAAAATATTTTGTTGCCAGTTTTAAATGTTTAGTTGCCTTACTAAAATATTTTGTTGTCATACAAATATGTTTTGATGCCGTCCTAAAATGTTTTGATGCCTTCTAAAAATATTTTAGACAAGCTCTAACTCTTTATTATTTTTTTTCTTATGAAAGAAATCATCTAAATGATGCGCTTAGACGCTGAAAACTAAAAGCTTATTTTTATTTAAACGCTTAGCGATTTTACGTATAATTTTTATATTTTTTTTTAGTACGTTATCGGATGATTTGTAATGTTTTCAACTATGGTTCAAATTATTACTGGCAATTTTCATTTGATTAAATCAAAAAATGGTGAATTTCAATAATATTCTACTATCCTGGATTTTAGAATTTTCTTTTAAGATTTACTATTTCCACCTCTTAAAAAATGCAGGTTAAATTATTAATTTAATTTTGTAAGCAACAATTACCCTATCTGCATTATACTTAAATAATCACTTTTAACTATAAAAAGGATTTCCTGTATATTATCTGAATTTCAATCCCACTGTCAGGTTCAATTGAGTAGGAATTGTTTTAATTTGTGTTACCTGATCCGCGATGGATTCTTTGTTCAGGGTGTATCTCAGGTCGGCGGTGATAAAACCCAAAATATCAATACCTGCACCAACTTGCCAATTCAGTGTATTAACACCTGTCAACTGATCTTTATTATCCAGTAACAAGCTGTACATTGGACCACCCATAATATGTGTACTAAAAAGTCCCAGATCAAGAAATTTGAGTCCCAGCATCAGAGGGGCTTTAATAAAATTCATGGAATTGGTATCTGAAATTTTAATGCTTGAATAATACACTTCCGGTTGAAGGTATATTTTTCTACCCCATTGAACCAGGATACCAGCCTGGTAATTCCCTTTTAACTGCTGGGTTAATCCATTTAAGCTGTTCGTAGTAGAACTTATATCCAACCCGAATTTCGGGCCTATCCAAAAACAGTGTTTTTTGCCCGTTGTTGATGTTGTAACTGTTTCCTGAGCAATTAAAGCGTTCGATATAATAAGTGCAAAAAGAAAAATGATTAGAGTTGTTTTCATAATGTAAATTTTTATAAGTAAATGAAAATAAATAATATTGTTTAATTTAAATTTTGAATCCGGGAATCAAGGTGAATAGGTTGGGTGACAGAATTCTATGAAAGACAAAAAAGGCAATAAATCAGTTAGTTTCATTTAACAGACCTATCCGGTTTAATGGGTTGATAAGAATCATGCTCACATTCATCAAAAAAACCGGCAGGCAATGCTTTTATATTGATTACATCTCCGTTATTAAATTGGTCGGGATCGATGTCCTCCATTGCAGATTTTTGATCAACATCATAATCAATTACCTTCACTTCAGTACGACGATTGGTCCGATGTTCCATATCGCTGCAAGGCACTCCATCGGCACACCGGTTAATTAACCTGCTTTTACCATATCCTTTGGCTGTCAACCGGGAAGAGTCGACACCGTGATTTACCAGATAATTTACAACGGATTCAGAACGTTTTAAGGATAATCGGTAATTATAATCATATGATCCCCGGCTATCGGTATATGAATTTATTTCTATGGAAATTGGCTGTTTCTTCAGAATACTAACTAAAGTATTTAAAGCGGGTATGGCATCAGCTCTTAAATCAGATTTATCAAATGCGTAATAGATGATGTTTAATTTCCATGCATAATTAATTTTTAATTTTTCGAGGGAGAAACTATTGGATGCCTTCAATACTGTATCGGATGGTTGCGAAATTGAAATTGCGTTGGATGGAAGACAGTACCCGGAAAATCCTTTAGCCATTACTTTCACTATTACGCCATTCACATCGGCTATCCTGAAGTTATATTTGCCTTGTTTATCTGTCTTGGCAATGTAAACTTTCTCATCCTTTTTGTTCAGCAAAAACAGGGTGGCTCCTTCGATAGGTTTTCCGGTTTCTTGGTTGATCACCTGATTTTCCATATAAAGCATTTTAACAGGCTCTTTGTATAAGAATCTGAATATGTCGTTATTGTTGTTGAATCGATCTGAGGTAAAATAACCATTTGTTGTTGTACTATCCTGTGACCATCCAAAATCATCTCCTGATGAATTAACAGGATAGCTTAAATGTTCGGGTTCTACAGTTCCTGTTAAAGCATCATGCAAAGGAATTCTGTATATATCCAATCCTCCTAAACCTGGCATGGCATCGCTACTAAAATATAAATAGCCATTGGGTGTAATGGTTGGAAAAACTTCATTTCCAACCGTATTTATGTTGCTGCCAAATGCTTTTAAACTATCCCAGGATTGACGAACAGATTTACGTTGGGTATAATATAAGTCATAATTTCCCTTACCATTGGGTTTATCGCTGCTAAGCACCAGAAAAGTTCCATCCCGATTGATAGCAGGATGCATTACGGTATACAATCTAGGATTGCCAAAAGGTAAGGCTTTCATTTTCATGGAACCATTACGATTAAAAAATCCTTCCATCAAACGAAGCCGATTTAACCCTCTTCTGTCAGCATTTGGATAGTTGGCTGAGAAATAAAAATGATTATTTTTATCAACTGAGACTGCTCCTATATTGTATTGGATATTATCCATTCCTTTGACCAGGGAAACGATTCTATTGGTAGTAGCATATTTATAAATGTTTAAAGGAAAAATGCTTGCAATAGCTTTAACACGAACACTTTTGAGAGTATCAGTACCGGAGGGATTATATTTTCCTTTCTGAACCGAATCATCGACATTTAGTGGAATAGCATGAACTTTTGATGCTGATACTTTCCATAAGCGATCATAATTAATTCCGGTTTTATCGGAAGCTGTACCTGCATAAGAAACCGGCCTGTTACTACTGAAAAACAAGATGCTATCAGCGATGAAAGGAGAAAAATCGCGAAATGAAGTATTTATATCCAAAAAACCCACATGCCAACTAAGCGAATCTTTTCTCATGGATTTTAGTTTTGATGCATCATTGTATCCGATGGTCTTTGATTGATACCCTTCTATCCCGTTGAGCCATTGCGCAGCATGTTGATAATCGCGGAAACGTGCATACAACTCGGCTATGCGCAGATGTTGCTGCTTCGTTGCTTCCTGATTTCCAGTCGATATATTCGGGAATATGAGCTTATATACCCTTAATGCATCATTATATTCCCTTGTTTGCCAATAGCATTCCGCTAATTCTGCTAGTAATACATTGGATGTATCATGCACTGATTGTAAATAGTTTTCAAGATAACCTGCTGCAATAGCATACTTGAATCCCTTATAAGCTTCGTCAGCTTTTTTCAATATTTGTTTTTGTTCTGTTTGAGTTAATTGTTTATTTTGCGCCTCGAGTTTACTAATACCCATGGAACTGGCAGAAATAAATAATAAAAATACCAGATGTTTATACGAAATTTGTTTCATTTTAAGACTGCTTTTGTATTTAGAGTAAAAATATCAATAGTAACGAGGTGACATTACATGTGAATCTTTTGGTGCGTTAAATTGAAAATTTAAGATTAACTCATGTGACCCGGTACTAAAATGAGTCATATTCGAAATCAGATAATCATACGCATAACCGATTGTGATTTGCGGTGTTATCCTGAAATTAACCATTCCAACCAGTGCATCATTTGAACGATAACTCAAACCTAATCCAACTGTATTTTGAATCCATGCGTTGAGATTGATATCATATTGAAGAGGTTCACTTTTGACAGCTCTTATCATCACAGATGGCTTTAATGTTAACTCATCTGTAGCATAAAAAACATAGCCACCGGTCAGAAAAAAGTGACCATCGGAGCCGGTTGTAATATTCTGTTTATTATCCATGATTTTTGTCTGTAAAAGAGAGGGTGCCGATAATCCTACATACCAATGTGCTGTTGCATACAAAGCACCAACACCGGCAGTGGGAACAATAGCACTAATATCCTCCTGAAATAATGGGTCGCCACCGGTAACAGTAGAAACCTGAGAATAAAGAGCCCTATAATTCATGACACCACCACTCAAACCAAATGACAAAAAAGATTCTTTGAATTTAAGGCGGTAAGAATAAAATGCCTGAAAGCCCTGAGATGTTTCGATTCCTACTTGGTCCTTATAAATTTGCAGACCATATCCAACCGGCCATTTACTGCCATGAATCAAACCTACATCTTCATCCGTACCTCTATCCCAGGACAATGAGAAAGTAGTAGGAGCTCCTGCAACATTTACCCATTGTTTTCGGTATAAAGACGTGATATTGTCCCCTATACGATTACCTGCATAGGCTGGGTTGATATTGATCATGTTGTACATATATTGCGAGTACATGTTTTGTTGTTGTGCCTTAAGCTGATTACCGGCAAAGAGGAAACAAAAACAAATTATAAATTGAATTTTTGATTGATTTCCAATAATCAACAGGCTACGAATCAGTTTATATATCATTCTATTTTACTTATTTATGTTTGTAAATTTCCAGTAAGGATTGGGAATAATAATTAGTTCCCAAGTAGGTGAACGAATTATCATTTCTAATTACGTCGCAGGGTAATGAATTTAACTGCTTTAGTTACTATTTCTCCTGTGGAAATTTTTATTGCTTTATACGTTACGAAATATGTACCATTTGGAAGATCGTTTCCTCCAAAGAAACTACCCATTGACTTTCCATCCCAGTCATTTTGATAATCTGAACTTTTGTAAACAACATTTCCGGAACGATTAGCTATTTCAATATCTAATTTTATCGAAGCTTCGTGTACAATCACAAATTTATCATTCACCCCATCTCCATTTGGTGAAAAGCCATCGGGTATAAAAAGTTTTATCACCGGTATATTCGTTTGAGTAGGCGTAGCCAGCACAGATGTTTTATTTGCATGCGATTTCATACTAAACTCGCCGAAGATAGCTTTCGCAGTCAGGATAGCCTGATTGAAAACCAAAATAGTATCAGACTGACCGTGGGTGTTTACGTTCACTTCAATACGGATAGAATCCAACTGACCGGCACTCATTGATAATCCGTCAATCAGGGTTTTTACGTTGCCCGATCCGTTATAAAAACCATTAGCCGTTAAACCTCCTGTAGCTAAAATCTGAGTTACCGAGTAGGTACAACCCTTATTGCTAAATACATCGTCCAGATTATCTTCTACCTGTATGTTACTAACTGATGTTTGTGTATCATTATGTAAAGTAAGTGTATAAGTCCAGCTAAAGCTACCATCATTGTTCATTATCGGTTTACCGGATGTTTTTATCAATTCTGGCAATGGCAATACGTTTATGATCAATTCACCCGAATCAGTTTTAATGTCGCCGTCGCTTACGGTGTAAGTAATGGTTGGTAGTACACCGTTATAATTCAATACAGGCGAGTAAGTGAATACACCATCGGCACCTATTGTTATTGTACCTACATTCGGTATAGTTACTGTAGAACCAGACTGATAGTTAATACCGCTTATACTAAAAGATGTAAGCGTAAGTTTACTTCCATTAAATACAGAATCGTTGGCTAATACAGTACCGGTTACCGGGTTATTTTTTAAAGTGGTTATTGAGTCGTTTACAACCACCGGAGGATCCACAATCCTGTTAGCCAAGGTAAATATCCCGTAGCCTGTCACGGTAGCGGTTATCGTTCCGGCAGTGGCATTACCAGTAGTTGAAGTATTTCCTTCGTTTATCCATTTAACGCCATCCCAACGTGCCACGACTAGTGCATTGAGATTAGCCGGCACAGGGGCACTTGTTTCACTCACATTCCAACTCAAGGTGAGTTCCCCGTTGGTAGTGCCACTGGTGTGATTTACCACCCAGTATTCCTTATCGCTGATGCGCGTAAGAGTCGTCACTTTTTGGGAGCGGGTATAACCGGCATTATCAGGATTCACGTAAAGGTAACGGGCTGCAAAGCAATCGGTAACTGCTGCAGGTGCCGATATGGAAGCCGGACGATAGAAGCCGCCATTACCAATGGGAAAAGTAAAGGTGCTGTTACCTGTTTTGCTTACAAAACCATCTACATAGCTACTGGCGGAGGCGTTGATGCAGGTAGCACCGTTTTCCAGCTGTAGCATGTTCATCATGGTTTCGGGCGTAGTTTGCAGGGTGTTGAGTATTCCTTTGGTAAGGTTTAGCAGACGCACCACCGATATATTTTGCTCCAGGTTGTAGGCCATCGGCGTGAGCAGGCTGCCGAACATCAGACTGTAGAAACGCGTGGTGCCGCTACCCGCGATATGTTGCAGAGCATCGCTGGCAAACATAGTTTGTCCCGGATTAACAACAAGGCTATTGTCGAAATCGACCCTGCCGTCATTGGTAAAATTACCACTGTACCACACGGTAGCGTTGTTCATTACGGTGCCTGTGGATGAGTTAACAAAGTCCATACCTACAAACTTCTGTCCTCCGGGATGCACCCAGTTATTTCCCCAATTATATTCAGCTTGTTGTCCCTGTACCAACACCGGAATGAGTGCCAATAACAAAAAGAGGACATATAATTTGTTTTGTTTCATTTGTGGATATTTATTTAATTCCTTTTTTTCAGCAGGTGACACATAACCGGATCATTATTATGAATAAACTTTTATAGTTTTGTATTCAGCTTTTCTGTTTTGGGTGATTTTTTAGAAACTGTTTGTATATTGTTTAAATGCTACAATGTCATCTCAATACATTGCAAAAGAAGATTTAAAACCACAAGTGCCTGATTGAAGCAATAATTTGCCGGTAAAGAGTTTATTTTCCCCAGTAACACTAAATTACAAGACCATTTTTCGGTCATTTTCAAAATTACAAATCACTATATTACATACATTTTTGAATAACAGATACCAGCAACCAGTACCATTCATTACTCATTTAATTCAGGATATATCCAGCTCGTCAGATTTTAATTAACACACCTATCTGAACCCTATAAATTCTTTTCTGCCTACTACCTACTACCAGGTATTTAATCCTTATTTCAGGCAACGCTCGAAGAACCCGTAGACTTTGGTAATATCCAACGTGAATTCGTAATTGGTGATTAAGAGCATGAAGCTCGTCGTGGCAGGACTCTAAGTAACTACTCCAGTACTAGCTCTTACTAGTTATCATTTCATTTATTGATATTTATTTCAATAGAATCTTTATTTTACGCACCGGAGTGGATAGGCATCAGCAGTATTACTTCCAGACATTGCTGAATATACAGCAGTACCCACTGAATATTGATAACCATAAGTAGTAGGATAACCTGTACTACTCCAGAAGAATGCTATATATGGCGAATTCCGATTTAGTAATGTTCCTGTTAAGCCAGCTAACTTACCTGCAGTATAAATTCTTAAAGGTGTATTGAATGCAGCATCAATGTATTGCCAAGCTGTACTCTGCGACAAAACCTGCCATTCAGTCATGGTTGGTAATCGCCATCCAGATTTAAGCAATAGTGCACAAGGATCTTTTGATGGAGCCCAACCATAACCTGGACCAGTATTATCCAATGTGTTAATCCATGCAGTCGCCGGCGTTCGCGTTAATCCATTATGTTTATATCCTTGTTTACGGTTAAATTGCCAATACCAACCTGAGGTAGGCTCATCATACGCACTAGAGGAAGGTGCCGCATTAGTTGCACCTAAGTTTTGAGTAATCCAACATTGATTATTGTATAGTACACTACCATAGGTTACAGTTTTCTGTTCAGGCGCTCCATCAGTTATCATATGGGTAACTGTAAAAGAATAGCAATTACTATATCCATACCAATCACTTAAACTATACGGAGCAGTTTTATCTAATAGATGAGATTTGCTGTTCATCCCAGAGATTGAATAACTGCCCGGATTTTCACCTGCTGCCTGCATCCAGTTATAAATGGTTTGCACATCTAAAGGCCCTGAAGATGGAAGCGGATTAGGATATTGTGCCCGGACCGTTGATAATTGAAGGATTAAAAATAAAATAATAAGTATATTTTTCATAAGGTAATTTTAAGAATTGATGTATAGCCAGAATACAAAGAAAATTTGATTTGCTTAATTGGCATCCTTTTTCCTTTTTCCTTTTTCCTCTTTCGTCATTTCACCGCGGCAGACAGTTGCTCCACCGTTTCGGGCATGCCCACTATGGAATTCGTTTTGGTATCTACCAGTATCATGACGGGAGTGGATAAAATATAGTACGCATTGGCTTCTTTACTGTTGATACCTCCTTTGGGGCGGGTATGTTTCCAACCTTCGAGCAGGGAGTGCACTTTTTCCCAAAGCTGAATGTCCACATCGGTATCGTCCATGCTTAGGGCAAAAACCTCCACCAGTTTTTTGTTGGCCAACTGCTGGTACCAAGGATATAGTTTATTGATCAGCTCCTTGCAATGGCCGCATCCGGCCGACCAGAACAAAACCAGTTTGTAACGGCATGTGGTAGGATAAGTAACAAATTGCGTTTGTATTCCCGTATCGTTTTTGATTGTAAAATCAGGCGCCTGGCTACCTGTAATCAAGGTTTTCATTCCCGTGAGACGTTTCTCTATCTGTTGCTTCTTATTGGTATAACAGGTTGGGTCGTCCAGGTAAGGTTGCAACACTTTGATACCGGCCGGGATATTATTGGCCTCGAAACCATTATAGAAATAATCGACCATCCAGCCATATACAAACGGATTAGCGCCTGCACGTGCTTTATCAATCGCTATTGTAGCGGCCACGAGAAACAGCGAATCGCGTACTGCCGTGGTCGTGGACATAGCACCATAGATATTCACATATTTATTCATCCATTCCGTCATATCGGAGGTCTTTAAAATCAGCGGGTCTTTAAAATCCATTCCATCAAAATAATGTGCAATCAGACTGTGCATTCTGTCTTTCAGATCGCCATCCCATTCCGTAAAAGACACATATTGAAATCTGAACGCATTACTCACAAAGGTGGTTTTGTACTTCGTAGTTTGTGCTGCCACCCATTGGTTGTAAAGTCCACGCCTTTTTTCATATTCTTTGATGGCTGTGCGGTAAAGGTCGGAGTGGGTATCGTCGTAACTCATCAGAAAATTCTGTAATACACCAAGTTTTTCCTTTTGTTTAAAGTTTTCTTTGCTGAACTGCACAAACACCGTATTTTCTATTTCGCCCTTTTGAAACCATGTGCTGTCGGCATTGTTGCAGAAAGGGGGATTGATAAATAATTCAAGGTTCTGCGAGTAAGCAAAAATATGCTTCTCTGAAGGATACGGGGTGCTTGTTTCTTTTTCTTTATAGTCGAAACGGATCACAAACTCACCAGGCAATTGGTCTTTCACCACAGTAACTATAGCAGTTTCGCCACTTTTGACAAATGGAGATTCGGCAATGGGCTTTAGCGCATTGGGACCGGATAACGGCAAAAGGCTTATTTTACTCTCCCACACTCCACGTATATGGACCGTGATGGTTATATCTCTGGTCTGCGCGTTTAGTTGGAATACTGCTGCCAGCAGTATGATAACTAGAATTTTTAATTTCATGAAATTATTTTTTATGCAACTTTCCCTAAAATGAAGACTTTGGAAAAGTCAATGTACGTTTTCTTATTTTTTATTGGTTATCAATTTCTTTAGTTCTTCCTGATTTATTTTAAGAAGTTCAATTTCTTTTTTCAACAGATCTATTTCCTGATGTTGCACATTTATTTCTGTTTGTTGTGAAATAATGACGGCATCGTGTTCCTGCCAACCTTTCAGCAAGGGAGCCGTCATAGCCTGGTAATTGAGCGACAGGGTAGCCATACTGTCTTTGGCAACCGTTACCAGATCGGGGAAGTATTGCTGCACATTTTGGGCTATAAAACCTAATTGATGTATCTTCATATCTTTACGGTCGAATTCTACAGCATTAATCTTCCTCAGGCTTTCAGATACATTGGGTAATGTATGTATATTCTTTTTGAGGCGGATATCCGAATAGGCCGTAACGTTACCGCTTGCTGTAATATTTCCACCTGATATAAAGTTAGCATTATTGTAGGTACGCACATTACCGGTTTCTGTAGCATAGATACCTACCGCATAATCAGTATTATACCAACCTGCTCCACCTGTTGATCTGAACCAGCCATCCGAGCCATTTACAGTAGCTGGACCTGTAAGAGAAGCTGCTGAATTTGCCGAGCCTGCTGAATTTGCATACCTTACACCCAAGTCTGACGGTTCAATCCATCCCGATCCGGAATATGCTCCGTTGTTATAAACGTATCTTGAATAGTCAACGTAGTTTGTTCCTTCTAATCTGTGAGTTGCAAAATCGATCGAAGGCTTTCCTGAAACATTTGCCCAGGCTACAGAACTTGCTGAGCCCGCATTACCAGTAATATTAATACCCCAGGTCCCCGAGGCATTGCCACCTGTGAGGGTTGGCGAGTAGGAATTGTAGTTACCGGCGTGTAATACCTGACTACCATTTTGAGTGATTGCTCCGGTAAAATTGGCTGTTGTGCCAGTTAATGCTCCAGTAAATCTTCCTGTACCAGTTACATCCAATTTATAGGCAGGGGCTGTGGTACCGATACCCACATTTGCCGCATAAGTACCCGTGCCACCCAGCACAACTGAATTACTGGCGGTTACCTGTGCATAATACCCAATGGCTGTGGCATTGGTAAGTGTTGCCGGTGTAACAGTCGTGCCATCGGTATAGCCTGCCTGAAAACCTAATGCTGTGTTGCCGGTGCCGGTTGTATTATTATAAAGTGCATCGTGTCCGGTTGCTGTGTTGCCAGTGCCGGTAGTATTATTAAAAAGTGAAGCAAGTCCAGTTGCGACGTTATTGGTGCCGGTTGTATTATTAAAAAGTGCAGCAAGTCCAGTTGCAACGTTATTGGTGCCGGTTGTATTATTCATCAGAGTTTGATAGCCCAATGCCGTATTTGCATTGCCTGTATTATTAGCTGCTGTTGTTGAGCCCTGTAAACTTTGAAACCCTACGGAAGTATTGGTATTTGTCCAGAGAGTTGCAGTATTGTTGGCGTAATATTGGGAGTTAAACCCAATAGCCACACCGTTTGAGCCGGATACATTAGAAGAAAGCGCAGCATAACCTGTTGCAATATTACTGCTTCCCGATATATTATTTTGAAGTGCGACATAGCCTGTTGCAACGTTATTACTCCCCGTTGTATTAGTATAACCTGCAGTGTGACCTATAGCTGTGTTGCCGGTGCCGGTAGTATTTGAGTAAAGTGTATTTACTCCGGTTGCAACGTTATAGGCTCCCGTTGTATTGGCAGTAAGTGCATTTGATCCGGTTGCAATGTTATAGTTACCTGTTGTATTAGAAGAAAGTGCATTTACTCCGGTTGCAACATTATCGTGTCCCGTTGTATTGCTTTGAAGTGCACTTGCTCCGGTTGCAACGTTATAGACACCTGTTGTATTACTCATTAATGTTTGGTAACCCAATGCTGTATTGCTATTACCTGTATTATTAGCCGCTGTTGCAGAGCCTTGCAAACTTTGAGACCCTACAGAGGTATTGGTATTTATGTAGGGCGTAGTGGTGTTATTGGCATTACCCTGTGATTGATAACCTATTGCAACACCATTACTACCGGCAACATTATTCTGTAAAGCCGAAGCTCCATCGGCCACATTGTTTGCACCAACAGTATTATTAATCATAGAACTTGCCCCAGTTGCCGAATTCCAACTTCCGGTAGTGTTATTAGCCAAACTGTTTATGCCAAAAGCATTGTTGTTGGAACCGGTGCTGTTATATTTTAATGCCTGTAAACCAACTCCTGTGTTGCCAATTCCTGTAGTATTAGACAAAAGTGCAGAATACCCTGTTGCAGTGTTATTGCCCCCCGTTGTATTATTCATCAGTGTTTGGTAACCCAATGCTGTATTGGCTAACCCTGTATTATTTGCTGCTGTTGATGAACCCATTAAACTCAGGTACCCAACTGAAGTATTGGTGTTGGTCCACGGTGTAGCAGTACTGTTGGCGTAATACTGGGAATAATGCCCGATAGCCACACCGTTTGAGCCGGCCACATTAGCGTACAATGCGCCGTATCCGGTTGCAACGTTTTGTCCCCCAGTTGTATTCGCTAAAAGTGCATTAAATCCAGTTGCAATGTTGGCAGAACCCGTAGTGTTAGCGATAAGTGAAAAATATCCTGTTGCAACGTTATTGCTCCCCGTTGTATTATTTATCATTGTTTGGAAACCTAATGCCGTATTATTTATACCCGTATTATTAGCTAGTGTTGAAGAGCCCTGCAAACTTTGAAATCCTACAGACGTATTGGTATTTGTCCAGGGCGTAGTAGTATTATTGGCGTTAGACTGGGAACCATGTCCTATAGCCACGCCACTTGAGCCGGTAACATTATTGAGAAGAGCAGTATGTCCTATAGCAATATTACTACTTCCTGTTGTATTATATTTAAGTGCACTTGTTCCGGTTGCAACATTAGAAACACCAGATATATTAGAACTAAGTGAAAGAACTCCTATAGCATCATTATTGCTTCCCGTTGTATTAGCAGCAAGTGCATTATTCCCAGTTGCAACGTTGTAGGATCCCGTTGTGACAGAATTTAAGGCCGATAAGCCAAAAGAGGTATTGAAAAGTGCAGAATTTAATAATCCTGCCTGTACACCATTGCGTTTAAAAATTACATCTTTATCATCGGTAGTACCCATAAAATTTGTACCGGGTGCAGTGCCTGCATTGCCTGTAAGATTCCACACTAAATTCGCACCGGTTACAACATTACCATTCAGTTTTTGAATAGCCTGAAGAATATTATCGGTGGCAGCAACGGTTCCTGCGCCACTTACATAGCCGGTTAATACTTTACCAATAACAGCAGCATTGGTTAAGGTGGCTGCATTTCCTACCGAGGTAACTTCACTGGTCAGGTTTGCATTGGTAGTTACCGTTGCTGCATTGCCGGTAGTATTTTGATTCAGTATAGGAAAGCTTGTTAGTGTTGCTGCACTTCCTGTTGGAGTCAGGTAATCTGTTCCTGCAACTGCTGCTGTCATTAATGTCCCATTTCCTTTTAATAATCCGGTCAATGGTGTGGTTATTGTAATTGCAGGAGTTGCCCCACCACTTGAAGTACCTCCAAAACCGTTGGCTGTGGCAACGGAAACTGCTGTCACTGTACCTGTAGTAGGAGTTATCCAGCTTAATGAACCGGCTGTTGCGCCTGCAGTAAGTACTTTACCATTATTGGTTGTGCTGGTTGCAGGAACGTGCAAATTACCATCACCTGTTGGATGCACATAGTTGGTAGCACCGTCTGCCACATTCAGAAGTAATAAGACTTGTGCTTTCGTTAAATCTTCTATATTCCCAGTGCCTGCTGTTGCACGGCCTTTAAAGGTAGCAGTTGCGACCTGGTTTAAATCTGCGTTTGTTACCACATTGGCAGCTATAGTAAGTGCTGTAGACCCTGTTACATCACCGGTATGAGTTGCATTGGATGCTAACCCGCTATAAAGTGTATTCACGGCATTATCACCCGTATTCGTTCCCGATACAGAAGCATCCAACGGAACTGTTAAAGTTTTAGAAGTTGTACCTCCTGCAATGGTAAAACCTGTGGCAACAGTCGTCGGGGTTAACCCGTTGATGGTTTTACCTGTAAAGGCTTCTGCTCCAGTAAGGGTAGCCAAAGTACCTGTTACCGGCAAGGTGATAGTCGTTGCAGCAGTTGAAATAAGGGTAGTTGCAAATGCACCTGATGTGGTTAGATTTCCTCCAAGGGTAATCGTTTTCGCACTATTAGCTACACCTGTTCCACCATTTGCACCTGCTACAATACCAGTTACATTGGCCGATGTACCAGTCGTATTTTGATTAAATGTAGGAAAGCTTGTTAATGAAGCTGCACTTCCTGTTGGAGTCAGGTAATCTGTTCCTGCAACTGCAGCTGATATAGTTGTACCATTGCTCTTTACAATCCCATTTATTGCTTTGACAATAGGGTCAGCTTCGATAGTGGTTGTTCCTGAAGCAAACTCTACCCAGTTGGCATCCAGGATTCCTCCCAGCAACTGATAGGTTTTTGGGGTTCCCGATCCGGCATCCAACACCGTGCAAAGCATCCCTGCTTGCCTTCTTAATGCAGGGATTGCATTTCTGGCAGCAATGGTTGCCACCTGATGAAATCCACCCATCACATCGTTTGAATATACAATAGGGTAAGGGTTACCTGCCAATGGAGCCAGCGTATTACCCATACTAAACTGGGCATACAAAGAATGAACTCCTATGAACAATAAAAAAAGCGCTAATAGTATAACTTTAGAACTATAATTGGTCGACATTTTCATAATAATTAATTTTAAATTCATCATTACTGGCCTTCAGTTTACTGCAGCCTCACTTTTACAGTTGCGCTAAAGTATTGGACATTGACAAAAACCAGTTTGTAATTGGTTAATGCATACCCATTTTGATTGACAAAACTTGCCCTGTTGATGATGGTAAGATCCGATGGCACATAAGTCATCCATGAACTGAAATTCGAATCATAATATTGAACTACTGGAGTTTTATTATCATCAGGGTAAGCAAAACAAACATACTGTCCGCCTGCCCCGCAAACAAAGTCATAACCAGCTGTTGATTTCCAGTCGCCACCAAGTTTACTGTCCACCAAAGGAAGTGCCTTAATCTTCGTATCGTCAAAGCTAAAGCTGCCATCGCTTGGAGCAACGGCAGAGGTTATAGTTCCCCGGTACAACCGATTATCCCAACTTACGGAAGCTGAATTTTTAGCAGTTCCCGCACTGTATATATTCCCGGTGACAATCAAAGGGAAGGTTTTGGCCACTGTACCACCATTGGCAAGGGTTTTAAATGTTACAGCCTGTGTTCCGGTGGAAGCAGTACTCCCGGTAGAGGTTCCATCTACCGAGATATCGGTAACAGTTTCATCATTCGGGGTAATTGACCAGCCTAATGTGAGGTCCTTATTATTTACATCGTATTCATATACCGTGGTAGAAGGAGTCAAGGTTGGCACTGCGTAAGTAAGACGAATGGCAGGGCTCATGGTCAGCACAATATCCTTCAACACAGTTTGAGGTTGTGCATCAATTACTTCCAGGGTATATGTTTTGGTGAATGTCGTCTTAGGATCGAGCACGGTGTTAGCAAATGGAATTCCGGTGAAGCTTCCGCTTTGATTTCCACCTGTAGGGGTAGCGTTAGCAAGTTCGGTTATTCCTGATTTAAGTTTGATGGAAGTTATTGCTTTATCGTCCGTGTTATCTGTAAGGCTTAAATTGGTTACACTCCAAGCAAACGAAAGATTGTTTGAAGGTGGATTGCCCCAACTTTTCCAGGTGCTGTAAGGGAATGTAGTGGTCGTGGTGGTAAGGGTGCTTGCAGGCGGTGTTGCTGCCACAGCCGGAAAGAAAAAAGCATCGAAAAACTGAGCCATGGTTTTGCCGCCGACTCCCAGATTTTGACCCGTAACATTTGTTCCTGACAAGGTAATAATACGGTTGGTATTAATACTGGCTCCTCCTCCGGTTAGTGCTGCCACATAACCGGCTGTAGTAATGGTCTTATCTAAATCTGCCACAGCAACAGTTGTTGCTGTTACAGCCACTTTGCTCAGTGCTTTACTGTCCATTGTCAATTCTGACACCAGATACTTGCTATCTTTTCCACCGGCATTGTTCCAATTGGCTGCGTTGGTTGCAAAAGTGCTTGCATCGCTTATAAAAGAACTGTTAGCTACATAGTAATTCTGTTGATAAGCTACATAATCGCCTGCCACATAACCATGACTGGGTTCCCAAACATTAATTACAAAAATTTCTCTCCAATTATTTGAGTCCATGTATTCAAAATACCGTGTTTGATTTCCTGTACCGGCATCAATCACCGAAACAATCATACCGGTTTGCCTTTTAAAGTCCGGAATCGTTGAATTAAGCACCGTTAATGGGGTAGCCGTTAAGTCTAAGCTTCCTAAACTTTGCATACCACCCATTATGTCCGTAGAAATTACTGCCGGCAAACTAATCCAGGGATGAATCTTTATGGTTCCCGAAATGCGGGTCTCCTGACTATATGAACTTTGTATGATTACAAACAAACTAAACAGGAAAACGAGATGAATACTATATTTTTTCATGACTTAAAAAGTTGAAAATGAGCTTAATTATTATTAGCAATTAAAGAGACAGGAATATTGGGTGTGATTTTAAATACCCAAATCTGATAATCTATTGAACCAGTCGATGCTGCCGGAATCATGCGCTTTTCAAATCCGTCTAAAACGATATAAGCGGTAAGCGGTGAGCCATATTGATAAAAAAAGTTTTGACTTCCCCATACTTTAGGAAATGCAATCCAGGTATACTTACTTGCATCCAAACTGCAAATAACAGATGGAATTGAAGTTCCCAGAACATTGGCAGATGTAATATCCGACCAGCTTAATCCGTTAAAGGTTGACAAATCAGCAACTAAGCCTTGGTATAAAACTCCATTAATAATCGGGATATCAGAGGTTAACGCCACTGTTCCGGTTGCTGCGGGAAGCGTTATGGAGTAAGGGCTTACAGAAGTATTAGCCGATGAGAGGGTAGTTACTCCTGTAGAACTTCCCAGCATGGCTATTGTACTATTCTGAAAGGTCTTTAGTCCGGATACTGTTTCAACACCCTCTAAAGTCGCTAAAGTCCCGGTAGTGGGTAAGGTGACTGCCGTAGGAGCCGTTGATGTAAGTGTTGTTGCAAAGGCTCCTGAGGTGGTTAGATTTCCTCCAAGAACAATATTTTTGCCATTAATCATGCCCACTATTGTCGTTCCTTGATTGCCTGTAACATCGCCACTCAGGTTTCCTGTAAAAGAAGTTGCAGTGGTGGCATTGCCTGTCAAATCACCGACAAACTCGGTTGAAGTTACCGAAGTTAAACCGGTTATTGTAGGATTTAATGAAAGCGATACATTTCCCGTATTTCCCGAAGCATTAATTTGATTTGAAGTTCCTGTTATGGAACTAACTCCTGATGAAGAAGTTAAATATGTATTCGTATCTACACTACCGTCTGCCTTTAAGAATTCTGAAGAGACACCGCCCGATTTGACAATTCCACCGGCAGTTAATACTCCTGTTGATGGAACAAAACTTAGCTTGGCGGATGAAACGTAGTGGGGCAAATTACCAGTATTGTCAGTAACCCAGGTTGGAAAAACCGATTCTATTTTGCTCACGTCATTGGTAATGCCTGTAGTGGTGGCAGCCGCAGCCGCATCTGCACTACCTGCAGCAAACTTAACCCAGTTTGCGTCCAATAAGCCGCCAAGTAACTGATAGGTTACCGTTATTCCCGAGCCTGCATCCAACACCGTACAAATCATACCCAATTGCCTTCTTAAAGCCGGGATTGCATTTCGATCGGCAATGGTGGCAACCTGATGAAATCCACCTTTTGCATCGTTTGAATATATTATCGGATAAAGACTGCCCGGCAAAGGTGCCAGGGTATTACCCATACTAAACTGAGCATACGAAGAACTAAGTCCAATGAACAAAAAAGAAAGAACGAGGAATACAAACTTGAAACTATAATTGGTCGTTGTTTTCATGATAAATAATTAATTTTAAATAGATTGTTGCTGGCAACCAGCTTTTACTGAATCCTAACTTTAACTGTTTGACCAAAATACTGAACACAAACAATAATTACTTTATAATTAGTTAATGCATACCCATTTTGATTGACAAAATTCATCCTGTTAATTATATTAAGATCTGCTGCTGGATAAGTCATCCATGAACTGAAACTCGAATCATAGTATTGAACTATTGGAGTTTTATTATCATCAGGGTAAGCAAAACAAACGTACTGTCCGCCTGCCCCGCAAACAAAGTCATAACCAGCTGTTGATTTCCAGTCGCCACCAAGTTTACTGTCCACCAAAGGAAGTGCCTTAATCTTCGTATCGTCAAAGCTAAAGCTGCCATCGCTTGGAATAACTGAAGAGGTTATAGTACCCCGGTACAAACGATTATCCCAACTTACTGAAGCCGAGTTTTGCGCAGTTCCCGCACCGTATATATTCCCGGTGACTATCAAAGGGAAAGTCTTGGACACAGACCCGCCGTTGGCAATGGTTTTAAATGTTACAGCCTGTGTTCCGGTTGAAGAAGTACTTCCTGTTGAGGTTCCATCCACCGAGATATTGGTAACGCTTTCATCATTCGGGGTAATTGCCCAGTTTAATGTGATAGCTTTATTATTCACATCGTATTCATATACCGTGGTAGAAGGTGTCAAGGTTGGCACTGCGTAAGTAAGACGAATGGCAGGGCTCATGGTCAGCACAATATCCTTCAACACAGTTTGAGGTTGTGCATCAATTACTTCCAGGGTATATGTTTTGGTGAATGTTGTCTTAGGATCGAGCACGGTGTTGGCAAATGGAATTCCTGTGAAGTTACCGCTTTGATTTCCACCTGTAGGTGTAGCATTGGCAAGTTCAGTAACTCCAGTTTTAAGTTTGATGGAAGTAATTGCTTTATCGTCTGTATTGTCAGTAAGGCTTAAATTGGTAACACTCCAGGCAAACGAAAGATTGCTTGAAGGTGGATTGCCCCAACTTTTCCATATACTGTAAGGAAATGTTGTAGTCGCGGTGGTAAGGGTGCTTGCAGGCGGTGTTGCAGCCACAGCAGGAAAGAAAAAAGCCTCAAAGAACTGAGCCATGGTCTTGCCGCCGGCTCCAAGGTTTTGACCCGTAACGCTTGTTCCTCCCAGAGTAATAATACGGTCGGTATTAAAACTAGGATTGTTCATTATTGATTTAATACTGTCACGGATTGCTGCGTTATTGGATATGGCTATAGATAAACTGTCAGCTACTGGAGATGTATTTAATAAATGTCCCAGCTCGTTTTTATCCAAATCCACTTGAACAGACTTGATCGTTGCTCCTGTTCCATTTGTTACTTTCAATACAGCACTATTGCTGGTAATATCTTTACCAGCAATCCCACCTGTTGTAATAGTGTTGTTCACTACCGATTTAATACTGTCACGAATTACAGTGTTGTTGGATATGGCTATAGATAAACTGTCAGCTAATGGAGATGTATTCAATAAATGTCCCAGTTCATTTTTATCCAAATCCACTTGAACAGACTTGATCGTTGCTCCTGTTCCATTTGTTACTTTCAATATAGCACTATTGCTGGTAAGATCTTTACCAGCAATCCCACCTGTTGTAATAGTGTTGTTTATTACTTTAATAATTGAATCTCTTACAGTTGTATTTTGGTTAATATAATTCGCTATTAAGGTCGACAATTCGAATTTATTGACCACCCGTATCCACTGCAAGGAGTCTGTACTCCAATAGTAAATTCCTTTAGGTTCAAGTCCTGTCTCATTAATGATCATCATCCCATTCGCCGGGGTTCCATCTAATGTCCATTTAGTTACATTGTTCAGCGGAATACGTGGTAAAAGCAGCCCTTTGGAAGTGCTTTCCAATTCTAGTAATGATCCAGCATTTATCGTTGCAGGATTATTGCCAATTTTGTTCTGACTATATGTCAATACCTCAAACATTGTCAACATCGTAAATAATAAAAAAATACACTTTTGCTTCATAATTATAATTCTTGTTTGAAACATAATTAACTCTCTATGCTAATGCTAACATTATTTGATACTTACTTTCTCATGTTAACCCTTGATTCATTAATATCAAATTTATTTAATGTTGCATAAGGTCAGGTTGTTAACTTAGCGTCCCTGTTAAAGATGAAGATAATCAATTCATCTCCGCTCATTTCGATATATACGTATTTTTAGTCAGTACCTTCCTGACTCCTTATTGAAAATTTAGTTTTTGTTTTTCTTCTATTCGACGAATGAGTGTACGAATGTATATAGTTGTTTTATTAGTTGTTCTTGCAATTTGTGATACCGACATGTTAAAAACCATGAGATTATGAACAATAATTTCTGTTCTTGTCAAGCTTCTATATTTATTTTTTCCAAACTCCATAGAGTTATTATCTATCGCACTCTTAACCAGACTCTCTTTCTGTTTATTTAGTCTATGAGCAACAAGAACATTTTTGGGATTCGTAACCCAATTGGTCAATGCAGTATCTCTCCTCGGATTGCTACTATTTGCAAAAGAAGTAAAGGAACCTAAATCATAATTATTTGAAATAGATATTTCAAATAATTGAAACAAGAAAAGATCAAGATTACCATTAATCATACAAGCACATAATTCCACAACAGCCACATTATTATCAGTATATCTCAATTTTGTTTTTGCATATCGCACTGTTTTTCCCTTTTTTAGCTCAAGAATAATCGTTTTAATATAATCTTGAGTCGGAAATATTTCACATTTTCTTTCATTAAACTCTTGCACACTTTTTATTCTAAATAACTTTTGTGCCGGTTGATTCATTTCCACTAAGTTGCCTTTTATATCAAAAACAAGTGAGTACGCAGGTAGAGATTTCAACATCACCATCATTTCCTGTAAATTCTCTGCAATTGGAAGATATTTGTACATATATATTAGATTTAAATTGAAAACAGTTTTACAATTAGATATCAATAATTAAATTCAATTTTGAACAAACTAAGAAATAGATATTGGATTCTTTAATAATGTTAGTCATGCTTAAATATATATAATCTCAAGTTCAACTAAACCCTAATTCAGCTCAATAACTGTTTGTTAAAAAAAGCACCTTCACCAAAAATGGTAGAAGACTGCAAGTATTACATCCCATATTATTATCGTTATAATCAAAAGTATTAAAAAAAGAATATATATAAATTACTCTGAATCATCATGATAATCAATATTTTAAACATCAACTTTCATAGACTTTAATCTCTTTTGATTGAATTTTCCGTCGTTTGAGGCGAAAATATCTATCATTGTTAACTTGAACAATTAATGGTCTGTCCGCTTTCGGTGGCAGAAGTTTGCTTGTTTTAACAATATTTGTTTTGTATGACTTATGTTTGTTTTTATTCCAATTTAATTTAAAAACATATGAGATTAGGTCCTCAAGAATGCATACTAATATACCAATGATAGCTATTATTAATACAAATAGAGTTAAAATAATTTTCAAACCTGATAAAATAAAATTCCACATATTATTTTGTTTTACATGTTAATTAAACGTAGGTGCAAGCTATGTATTCTTAAATTAATTTAGTTCCGACATTGTAATTATGGCAATCCAGTCTGTTTTTTCTCTTTAAAATATAACATTATATATTTTGACCATTTATTGCCAAACTTTACAATTCTAACTCTTTGTTTAACGCTTCGCAAAAGTAGATGCTAATGATTAAATATATAGAA
>Ga0302296_1000582_pt1 | contig 29955 bp, 21 predicted proteins | sample III_Fen_N3_1_FD_194546 | JGI IMG/M metagenome (GOLD analysis project Ga0302296, IMG submission 194546) | Peat permafrost microbial communities from Stordalen Mire near Abisko, Sweden - III_Fen_N3_1 | ecosystem: Environmental > Terrestrial > Soil > Wetlands > Permafrost | place: Sweden: Abisko...
CCTCATGATCACCATCTTTTGCTGGACAATTACCTGCATTGGGGCCTTTTACATTACCACAGCCCTGCATTTTCTGGGAGCAGCATTTGCTATCGGGATCGTGATGGGCGGTTCACAATCGCTGGCCCGAAGTACCTACTCTAAAATGCTGCCTTCCGATACAACTGACCACACCTCGTTTTTTAGTTTTTACGATGTCATGGAGAAGCTGGCTACTGTTGCAGGTACCTTTAGTTTCGGAATTATCGAAGCGCTTACAGGAAGTATGCGATATTCAGTCCTTGCCATTACCGTTTTCTTCATGATCAGCTTGTTTTTCATATTCACTTTATACCTGAAAATACAGTATGAAGCCAAAGTTAAAATGGCGGTTTGATTGATTCATTTCAAAAATAAATGATAACAGAATTCAATTCTTATCCCTGATTAGTTTCCCCAGTTTTATTAGACTTTCAGCATCAGCCTTCCGGTATGAGCCCGTTTTATCAGGTGCCGTTGACAACAAAATGTTGCTTCCTCCACGATCGAAACTCTTCTTAATGTATGTGTATAAACTATCAACGGGATAAAACCGGCTATCAGAATAGGTAAACCAAACGGAACCTTTCATCAGTCCATTGCCCAGGGAGCGCTGATCGCACTGTTGTGAAGTGATTTCGTATTCAAATGGAAGATAATAAGTTGACCCATTGATCGTCCGTTTGGCATTATGCCCTGTCACCGGTGGAATCCGTTCTTCCCCATTCATCAAGTCGGTTGGAAAATAGCGAATAGTATTTCCATCCTGAACCTGCTGGTTAAAATGCACAAATATCTTTGGATTTATTCTTTTCAGAAGGTTGTATGATTCCTGGGCCGTCAGTGAAGGATCTGCCCAGCACTGCATATCGAGCCAGAACTCGTAAATATCGCCATAGTTTTCAGCCAGTTCGGTCAGCTGGACCTTGATAACTTCCTTAGGCGTAGTGCTTTTTAATTCCTCTTTTATGATTGGGTTCCAGTTGGCAGGATTCCAGTCATTGCCTCCCCACAGACAATAGTACAAACATGGTTTGATATCGTATTTGCGGCAAGCCTCCACAAACAGCTTAACCACATCATTCGGATAAAGGCTGGCAGCCACATCAAATGTTGTCACTCTACTATCCCACAAACAAAAACCTGAAGTATGGCGGGTAGTCAAAACGGCATATTTTACACCTGCTTTCTGAAAGGTGGCCATCATCCCATCGAAGTCGATACGCGTTGGATTGAAATTCTTGGGATTAGTGTTCTGCGAAAGTTCCTTCTCCATAAAGGTATTGTCGTTAAAATGGACAAACGCGCCAAAACGAAGGTTTTCCCAACTTGCAATGGAAGTCGTTCTATGGGTGGCTGGATGTTGGTTGTGGATTTTTGGGATCAGTTTACAACCTACAATACATATAATTAAAAACAGATATAATAATAGTCCCTGAATCCTCATGATCACTTGATTTAATATGTTCTAATCCTTCATTACAAATATAAAAAACACTCTTATGCTTTATTCGATTAAAAATACCTAATGCAAATGAAATAAAAGAAGATAGTTATCTAAAGTTTTTAAGTACATCTTTTGTACATTTGGGTTTAACTTAATTTTACCATTAAAATTGATTATATGACAAAAATCTCACGACGACAGCTGTTAAGTCTTGCTGCACCAGCTACTATTGGGGCAGCAATCGGATTATCCAATACTGCAGCCTTTGGGAATAGTGTTAAAAACAGCGAAGAAAAAAAAATGAAAATATTTATAGCTGGGGCTCATCCTGACGATCCAGAATCAGCTTGTGGCGGATTAATGGCACTATATGCATCTGCAGGCCATGAGGTTGTTTCAGCATATCTCACCCGTGGAGAAGCAGGAATTGAGGGGAAATCGCATGATGAATCGGCACAAATCAGGACAGCGGAAGCACTAAAAGCCTGTTCCATTTTAAAAGTACGCCCGGTATTCATTGGACAGATTGACGGCAATTGTGAGATTACACGGGAAAAATACACGTCAATCTTCAATTTAATAAAGAAAGAAGAGCCGGATATCATAATAACCCACTGGCCAATTGATACACATAGAGACCATCGTATTTGCTCCATTTTGGTTTATGACGCATGGCTTAATATGGGACGTAAATCGGCACTTTATTATTTTGAAGTGATGAGTGGACATCAATCACAAAATTTCGCACCCACCGATTACATTGACATTACAAGCGTGATGAAACAAAAACACGAGGCTTGTTTTGTCCATGCCAGTCAAAACCCAGAAGAATGGTACAATCTCTCTCATGGAAGAATGGAAGAATTCCGTGGAATGGAGTATGGTTGTAAATATGCCGAAGCATTTGTACGGCATGTTCAAAGCCCACGAATTTACTTGAAGTAAATTGATCTGTAAAGAATTTTAACGGCCATAAACAGCTTTTCACCGTAGGTATTTCATCCAATTAACGATAATTGAAATTCATATGAATTGTTTATGTTGTATATTCACCAAACATAAATCGTTCTAATTACTAACCTTTAAATGTAAAATAGCTATGTTAATAATTCTACTTGGAATCATTGTAATTGTAATTGGGTTTACGGTCAGAAATAACGAATCACCTGCGAAGCCATATAGTGGGATAATAAGTTTGATAGGGTTTTTTATTGTCATTGGAGGAGCAGTATTCTCTTCAGTCAAACAAATTGAACCCGGTGATGTCGGCGTTCAGAAACTCTTCGGAAAAGTAAACAAGAGCGTTCTAGAAAGCGGACTTAATGTGATCAATCCATTGGTCGATGTAGTAACTTTTGATGTACGTACCCAAAATTACACCATGTCGGCAGTTCACGATGAAGGTGATAAAGCTGGTGATGATGCCATACGGGTTTTATCAGCAGATGGTCTCGAAGTAATTATTGATTTGACGGTACTTTACAGAGTTTTACCGAATGAAGCTCCACGCATTTTAAGTGAAATCGGAACAGATTACCGCAATACGATTGTTCGTCCGATCTGCAGAACTAAAATCAGGGATAATGCTGTTTACTACGATGCGATAGCTCTTTTTTCGTCCAAACGTGATGAATTTCAGGCAAGGATTTTCAAAACCATAGAAAGTGATTTTAAAGGAAGAGGATTGGTTTTGGAACAACTGCTTGTCCGTAATATAACCCTTCCTGCGTCAGTAAAGACTACTATTGAATCAAAAATTAACGCGGAACAGGAAGCACAAAAAATGACCTTTGTGCTTCAGAAAGAAAAACAGGAAGCTGAGCGTAAACGAGTGGAAGCACAGGGTATTGCCGATTATCAGAAAATATTAAGTACCGGCCTTAGCGATAAGCAACTGCAATATGAAATGATAAAAGCCATTGCTACCTCTCCCAATGCTAAACTAATTATTATGGACAGCAAAAGAAATACACCGATAATTCTGGATGCCAAGCAATAAGTAATTGCCGGTCAATTTTTTTCCACCATTGAACCCCATACAAGGTCCTGTGTTTCACAGGACTTTTTTTATTTATGACTACCAGGAATTGTTTTTTATACATATAGACCTTCCAGCTTTTACTATAATTTAAACAACCAGAATACGACAAAATTGATTATTATATAATTATAATTTTCATATCTTGTCAATTCCTAATTCAATCCGCTTGGATGGATAAAATGATTTAAGAATAATTAACATTTATTGCATTTAATCATGGTTATTAACCGGGAAAAGGAACAGGTGATTATTCAAGGAGATGAGGGCCCCAGGATGAATGATATTTTCAGGCAATCACCCATTGCCATCGAATTGTATGATGAAGATGGAATTTTACTCGATGCCAACCGGGCTTGCCTTGATTTATTTGGAGTCAGCGAATTCAATGAAGTTAAGGATTTTAAACTATTCGAAGATCCAAATCTGAATGAACAAATCATTAGTGAAATCAAATCGTGCAAGGTCCTGAAATATGAACTAATATTCAGTTTTGATCGGATTAGAAGCAAACAACTATATCCTACATCCAGGGAAGGTACCTGTTATCTGGAATGTTACATCAATCAAACAACCAATGAAAATTGTGAAATCAACGGATATATTGTGCATATTACAGAAATAACAGAACGAAAACAAACGGAAATAGCCTTACTTAAAAGTGAAGAAAAATTTCGACGTATTATTGAATCATCAACAAATGGAATGTATCAGTATCAACTTGATGAAAATGACCAGTTAATATTCATGGGAGCGAATCCGGCCGCTGACCGGATTTTAGGATTCTCTCATCAATCGTTTATAGGAAGATCAATTGAAGAGGCATTTCCTCAACTTACTCCAGACCAATTGTTAATCCTGGGCAAAAGTATTGCAAAAGGCGATATAGGTTCTCAGGTATTCGACTTTGAATATACTGACGAACATATTACCAATTATTACAATATCAGGGCATTTCAAACTGAAAAAAACAGCATTACGGTTAGTTTTACTGATATTTCAGAGCGAAAAAAGGCTGAAATGCTTCTTGAGTTGCAGGCCAAAGAATTGAAAGAACTCAATGCCACCAAGGATAAATTTCTTTCTATCATCGCGCATGATTTGAAGAATCCCTTTAATGCCATACTGGGATTCTCTGATTTAATGCTAAAAAACTTCTATGAGCTTGATGATGAAACGCTTTTGAAAGGATTATCGACCATAGAAAGCGCTTCGATTCAAGCATATAAACTACTTGAGAACTTATTGATATGGTCTCAGAACCAAACCGGGCGACGGAAATTTAATCCTGAATTCCTGAATTTGAATACACAGGTTCTTGAATCATTAAACATGATGGAAGGGGCTGCCCTAAAAAAGGAGATTCAGGTAAAAACGAGCATAAAAAAGACCTGCCAATTATTTGCCGATAAGAATATGATTGATTCAATACTCAGAAACCTGATATCAAATGCTATAAAATTTTCAAATAGAAAGGCTATAATCAAAATAAAAGCTGTACAGTTCGATCATGAAATGCAGGTATCAGTTATTGATCAGGGAGTTGGCATATCAGATGAAAATCTGTCTTCTATTTTCAAAATCGATAAGCACCTGATTACTTTAGGAACTGATAATGAACTGGGAACCGGATTAGGTCTCATCTTATGTAAAGATTTCATATTAAGGCACGATGGGAAAATATGGGTTGAGAGTGTACCCGGAAAAGGAAGTACTTTCACTTTTAGCTTGCCTAGTACTAATTTTAGTAAAGAACATATTAAATATGAATAAATATAGATTTGCTGATCCCGTTTCTGAAAACAGTGACATCACTGAACGGAAAAAAACAGAGAAAGCCTTACTTGAAAGCGAAAAAGTATATCGGAATTTAGTTGAACGTTTGCCCGATGGGGTCTATAAAAGTACACATGCAGGGAAATTTATTGAAGTTAACCAGGCGATGGTAAAAATGCTTGGATACGATTCGAAAGAAGAAATGCTGGCCATCGATGATATAAAATCAGCACTTTATTTTGAGGAAGCCGACCGTGAAAGTCTGGTATTGCAGGAAAAGTTGGAGGAGATGGGTATCTTCAGACTTAAGAAGAAAGACGGCACTGGAATTTGGGTTGAAGATCACGGTTGGTATACTGCGGGTGAAAATGGAGAAATTCTTTTCCATGAGGGAATTATGCGTGATGTAACCGAACGCAGAAGGACAGATGATGCATTAAAAGAAAGCGAAGAGCGATTTAGAATGCTCTTCGACAAAGCTCCGATCAGTTATCAGTCCCTCGATCGTGACGAATTATTGATTGATGTGAATGAAACATGGTTGGAAATGACTGGCTACCCAAAGGAAAAGGTTATAGGACGCTGGTTCGGAGAGCTGTTAACTCCACAGAGCCTGTTATTGTTTAAAAGAAGCTTTCAGGACCTTATCGCCCATGGGAAAATACATATTGAATTAGAAATGATCAGAAATGACAGTTCGGTGATTATTGTCCAACTGGAAGGGAGTATCGGGCATACACCATCCGGTAGTTTTAAACAAACTCATTTTGTAATTACAGACGTTACCGAACGTTTGAAAGCTGAAAAAGCCATCGCAGATGAACGTATCCTGCTTAGAACATTGATCGATAATATACCTGATACAATTTATGTGAAAGATGTTTTTGGCAGAAAGTTAATTTCAAATAAAGCAGATCTTGAGATATTGGGTTTATGTGATGAAAAAGAAGCTCTCGGGAAAACGGATTTGGAATTTTTAAATACAATATTTGCCACTCAAAGCTATAATGATGATCTCTCGGTGATTCAAACTGCAACCCCTATCTTCAATAAAATTGAATTAATAACTGATCAAAATGGAGAAAAAAAATACCTCTCGACAACAAAAATTCCATTAAAAAACGATTCCGGGGAAATTATTGGTCTGGTTGGTGTAGGTCATAATATCACCAAAGAAAAACAAACAGAACAGAAAATCATTCAGTTATCTAAAGGAATCGAGCAAAGTCCTGCAAGTGTAATCATCACAGATATTGATGGAAACATTGAGTATGTCAATCAAAAATTTACTGAAGTAACCGGGTACACATTTGAAGAAACGAAAGGTAGGAATCCAAAAATTCTGCAATCCGGGTATACTTCAAAGGAAGAATATACAAAGCTTTGGGAAACGATAATTTCGGGGAATGAATATCATGGAGAAATTCAGAACCGAAAAAGAAACGGTGAACTTTACTGGGAATCTGTCTTAATATCCCCCATCAGGGATGAGGAAGGCCAGATTGTCAATTTCATGGCAATCAAGGAAGATATTACAAGCCGTAAAAGAATTGATCTTGAAATGCTTAAACTTTCGGTAGCTATCGATCAGAATCCAGCTTCAGTTATCATTACTGATACGAGAGGAATAATTGAATATGTGAACATGAAATTTCTCAGTGTGTCAGGGTACGATAAAGATGAACTGATAGGTAAAGTTATCCGGATTTTAAAACCGGGTCATACTCTTGACGAAGTATATGTTGAGATTTGGAATAGCCTGTATGCTGGTAATGAATGGAGAGGAGAACATTTAAACCGGACAAAGAGCCGTGAAAAATATTGGGAATCTGTATTAATTTCACCGATTAAAAACGCGGAAGGCAAAATCAACAACTTCATCATCCTTAGTGAGGACATCAGTGATCGGAAAAAGATGGAAATAGACCTGGTTTTGGCTAAGGAAAAAGCCGAAGAAAGCGATCGCTTAAAATCAGCCTTTCTGGCCAATATGTCACATGAAATCCGTACTCCTTTGAACAGTATCCTGGGCTTTTCCGAACTGTTAACTGAACAGGATCTCGATACTGAATCTCGCACTGAATATGCAAATCTGATCAATTCCAGCGGAAATAATTTATTATCCATTATCAACGACGTACTTGATATTTCAAAGATTGAAGCAGGACAGATTACCCTGACTGAAATTGAATTCTCGGCCCAGCAACTTATTACAAAAATACAAAAAGAGTATTCACTGAAAGCCGGTTCAAAGGGAATTGAATTAAGGATCGCTCCACATATAGCTGAGCAGAATTTAATAATAATGAGCGATGAGGCAAGAATTAAACAAGTATTAATCAATTTCGTCGGCAATGCATTAAAATTCACTGATTCTGGATATATTGAAATTGGAGTAAAATTGGTTAAAGGAAATATTCAGTTCCATGTTAAAGACACCGGAATCGGAATTGATAAAGCCTTTCATGATAAGGTATTCGATCGCTTCAGACAGGTTGAGGCTGCACAAACCAGAAAATATGGAGGCAATGGACTGGGTCTTGCCATTACTAAAAATCTTGCTGAACTGCTTGGTGGAAAAATAAGACTGGAATCTGAACCGGATAAAGGATCGACCTTCTTTTTTATACTTCCAGAATCACACCTTGTAAAATAAAATTCAGATATGATTGCCTGAGATCAACAGCCTAAAACTTATTACAAACACGAATGGGAACAATCCGTTAAGAAAGTTCCCATTCACTTTTGGATAGCCCGAAGGTTAATCCTTGGTGCCAGACTACGGTTATTAAAGCTGGCTGTTTGAGCAGGCTTTTCAGCCTTTACATCCAACCTTGAACCCTCCGAATTTGCCTGTTACAGCAAAATCTTCTGGTTGTCCGTTCGATTGTTTCTTACAAATTAATCTTCACGGACGAAGACTCAGGTTAGCCATCTCAGACAAATCTTTCGATCAGCCCATCGATGAAAAGCTTCCAATTATCCAAAGACAATCTTCAGCTTCGGCTAATTTTCATGGACCGAAATCCCTTCCAATTATTCACCTTCCTGAACCAACTTTTCAATAAACTTTTGACAGTCAATTTTCGAGTTGATGAACATCGAAAGCAAGCTTTCGTGTTCAACTTCAGCTCTATTTGAATGCGGGTCCGAAGATCCGGATGATCCGATATTAAATTCGTTTAAAAACTTAATCCCTTCTCCATCCATTTTTGAGCAGCCTTTTATCGCTCGTCTGATGAATTAAAGATACAACAAGAAATTCCTTATATCACTATAATTATTAAATCTTTAATCAACAATATGACAGTCAATGTTATCAACAATTGTTAATAGCCATTTGTCACCCATCGATTTATTATTTCAGTATGGCACAGATCTAATTGTCATATTATTTGGGAAGTTATTAACAAAAATAGTTTTTGAAACTTAAGGTAATATTCACCGATATCTTGTTTTTTAGTGCTTTTGTATTTACATACACAAGAGGATCTGTATCGAAAGGTACTGTCAAAATGTGATAAGCAATCATTTTAATTCATAATTAAACAATTTGGAAACATAAACGCTTATACTATTTAAGAATGATAGACGTTTGAAAAAGATTGACATTAAATTTATAAAAGTAGATGACAAATATTCTGATTGTTGATGATGATGTGACTTTTTGCCTGATGTTGAAAAAATTGCTTGAGAAACATCACTATCAGATTACTACTGTATTTTTTCCAGAAGAAGTAAAGCGGATGGTTCGTAAGCAGTTTTTCGAAGTTGTCTTAACTGATCTTCGAATGCCAGGTGTCAGTGGTATGGAATTACTTCGTCTGATTAAATTCGAATCACCCGAGACACAGGTCATTGTCATGACTGGATATGCCGACATCACAACGGCAGTTCAATCGATTAAACAAGGTGCTTTTAATTATATTCCAAAACCATTTCAGCCCGAAGAGGTATTAAACCTTATTGCCGAGGCGCTTGAAGATACCTTAAAAAAAAGAAAGGTTAAAAATCCGAAGAGCGAGATAAAACCCAATAATTTTATGGATGGTATAAGTGAGGGTGCCGTTCGTTTAAAAGAATATATTCGACTCGTAGCTCCAACTCAACTCTCGGTATTAATTACAGGCGAAAGCGGAACAGGAAAAGAATATATTGCCCGATCAATTCATGTCTTAAGCGATAGTGCTGAAAAACCATTCATCGCTGTCGATTGTGGCGCTATCCCCAGTGAATTAGTTGCCAGTGAATTTTTTGGTCATGTAAAAGGATCGTTCACCGGAGCCATTGCCGACAAGGTTGGTCACTTTGAAGCAGCAAACGGAGGCACATTATTTTTAGACGAAGTGGGTAATCTGTCTTACAGCACCCAAATTCAACTATTACGAACTTTGCAGGAACGCCTGATAAAACCAGTCGGGAGTAGCAGGGAAATTCCAGTTGATGTAAGGATCATTGCTGCAACAAATGATGACTTACAATTAGCTCAGGAACAAGGAAACTTTCGCGAAGATTTGTATCACCGGCTAAATGAGTTCCAGATTCATGTTCCACCTTTACGGGAGCGTAAGGATGATCTTCTACTTTTTATCCATTATTTTCTTGCTCAGTCTAATGCTGAACTCAAAAAATCCATTCTTGGTTTTGAACCGGATGTAGAAGCGATACTTATGAGTTATCACTGGCCGGGAAACCTGAGGGAATTAAAAAATGTAGTCAAGCGTGCTACTTTGCTTGCCTCACAAAACCTTATCAGCCTTAACGAAATTCCATCTGGTATATATCTTAATCAAAAAAAAGAAGATCAGTTTCTTTTATTTAATGAGCAGAATGAAAGCAAATTGATCCAAAAAGTACTTGAAATTACAGGATATAATAAAAGCAAAACTGCCCGTCTCCTAAGAATTGACCGCAAAACACTTTACAATAAGCTTAAACTTTACAACATTGTAGGAACAAACCAAAAATAGATCTTGTTCGTGTCGGCTTATCATTGAAATTACTATGCTGAACCATGAATACAAAATTTTCTGTATTATGGCATTCTATGAGTTCAAAAATTATTTTCTATATCCCTTATTAAGGTTTAATGGCAGGTATTAACAAAAAAGGCAACCCGTGTTAAGGTTGCCTTTTAAGATAATACGAATTGTTATGTAGTTCAATTTAAAAAACCTAAGTTGGAACTTTCCTGCCTGACAGAATGTCCATCAAAATGATGGTCTATCAGTTTCGGCATAGATTTCAGATCAGGAACTAGTTGTTAAGCGATCCCTGAGCAAGCCATGCTTGTATTGTTGTTTGTTGAGCAGCAGTTACTCCCATTTTGGAGTACATTCCTGGATTATCAAGATTGTTTCCAATGGCTTTAATCTGAGTGTAATTGGTAAGACTGATACCAGCGCTTGGACTTGCACCACTATGACAAGGCATACATTTGCTTTGTACAATCGGGAAAAGATCGGTTGCAAACGATACTAAAGCGACCGTTGCAACGGTAGTAAAGTTCCATGTTTGGGCTGCAGTAATTGCATTACCTGCTGCATCTTTTGCTCCTGTGCTTATAGTAGCAGTATAAACTGTACTGCCGGCAAAAGCGCTGGAAGGAGTAAATGTAGCAGTCATGCCAGAATAAGAAACTGTACCGGCTACTGCTGTTGTTCCTTGTTTCACGGTAAACGTGGTAGAATTAATCGTTGAAGCAGTCATAGCTTCGCTGAAGGTGGCAGTGACATTACTGCTAACAGCTACTGAAGTTGCGCCACTGGCTGGCATCATTGACATTACTGTTGGTGGTGTAACATCAGTCGGGGCAGCGGTAGTAAAGCTCCAAGTAGAATTGCTGGCAAGTGAATTACCTGCTGCATCTTTGGCTCCCGTAGTTATGGCGGCAGTATAAACTGTACTACCCGCAAAAGCACTGGATGGAGTGAATGTTGCAGTTGTTCCTGAATAAGAAACCGTACCTGCAACAGCTGTTGTTCCCTGTTTCAAAGTAAATGTAGTGGAATTGATCGTTGAAGCGGTCATGGCCTCACTAAATGTAGCGCTAACATTACTACTTAAAGCTACTGACATGGCACCATTTGCAGGCATCATTGACAAAACTGTTGGAGGAGTGACATCAGCAGCAGCTGCTGTGGTAAAGCTCCAGGTATAATTGCTGGCAAGTGAATTACCTGCTGCATCTTTTGCGCCGGTGGTAATGGTTCCGGTATAAACTGTGCTTGCAGCTAATGCACTTGAAGGAGTGAATGTAGCAGAAGTTCCCGAATAAGCCACAGTACCGGCCACGGTTGATGAACCCTGTTTCAAGGTAAAGTTAGTGGAGTTGATCGTTGAAGCGGTCATGGCTTCGCTGAATGTTACTGCAGGATGAACGCTACTTGCAACTCCTGTTGCGTTATTAGCTGGAACAGCCGAAAGAACTGTTGGAGGTGTTACATCAACTGCTGCTGCAGTCGTAAAACTCCATGTATAATTGCTTGCAAGTGCATTTCCAGCTGCATCTTTAGCGCCGGTTGTAATTGTTCCGGTATAAAGGGTGTTGGCAACCAAACTGGCAGAAGGAGTGAATGTAGCTGTGGTTCCTGAATAAGCTACAGTACCGGTTACGGCAGTCGTTCCCTGGTTCAGGGTAAATGTTGCAGAAGTAATTGTAGATGCAGTCATTGATTCACTAAAAGTGACTGCAGGATGAGTACTTATTGCAACTCCTGTTGCACTATTGGCTGGAGCGGCAGAAAGAACTGTTGGTGGTATAACATCAGATGCTGATGCAGTAGTGAAACTCCAGGTGTAATTGCTCACAAGTGCATTTCCTGCAGCGTCCTTTACTCCTGTTGTAATTTTCCCAGTATATAGGGTATTGGCAACCAAACTAACTGAAGGTGTAAATGTTGCACTTGTTCCAGAATAAACTACAGTACCTGCAACAGCTGTTGTACCCTGGTTAAGGGTGAATGTTGCTGAAGTAACTGTAGAAGCAGTCATCGCTTCACTGAATGTAACTGAAGGATGAGAGCTGATTACAACTCCGGTAGCATTATTGGCAGGAACAGCTGAGAGAACTGTTGGAGCAGTGACATCTACACCACCACCTGCTGTTGTAAAGCTCCAGGTTTTCATGGTTGTAGACTGGTAATGATCATCATCACCGCTTGTCATACTCCCGTTCATCACCTTAGCAGTATAAACGGTATTTGCAACTAATTGAGAAGCGGGTGCAAATGTTGCCGTCCTCCCTGAAAAAGTAATTGAGCCTAATACCGGTGTCGTTCCTTGCATTAAACTAATCTTTAGTGATTTAGTCCTGGTTGAGCTTAAATCACTGCTAAAAGTAGCAGATGGCTTAACATCAAGAGCTACTGCAGTTGCACTGTTCAAAGGAGAAACAGAAACAACAGAAAATGAATGATCATCACGATCCTTACCGGTTGTAAATGTCCATGTATGCTCTGTTGATCCGTCATGGGAAGTACCTTTTGTTGCAGTGGTGATTGTTGCAGTGTACGTGGTGTTAGCTTTTAAATCAGCTGCAGGTATAAAGTTTAATGTTGTACCGTCGGCTGTTACAGTTCCTGCCACTGTAACTGTTCCCTCTTTAAGGGTCAATGTTGAAGCAGAAACATCAGCAGGGCTGGCAGTACTGTTAAATGTTGCAGCAACTACCGGATTAATTACAACGGTGTCTGCCTTGTTGGCAGGAGAGGTTGCAGCAATAACTGGTTGGGTCTGTACAGTATTTGTAGCTACAGGATCCTTTACGACTTCCTTTGAACAACTATAAAAAAATACAGCCAACATCACAAAGGTAATGGCTGAACCAAAAATTCTGAAATAAACCTTGTTTTTTCCCATTTTAGGATTTCTTCGTACTTTGATTAATTTCTCTCTCATGTTTGATTTTTAAATTGTGAAAAACTTGTAAATAAATCTTGACAGTGCACCGAACAGCTGCACTTTGAATAATAATAATAGTTCACTAAATTACTTCAACCTTAATTTTTATTCACTATTAATTTATTACCTTCCGTCCCTCATTAAAAGAATGGATTCTCTAATACTTTTTTGTGAATCAGAGATCCATTTTATGGGTGTTGGAATTTCAATATCTACAGTTTGTGATACAAAAGTATGCCCAAACTACTAGTCTAAACTTCCAATTAAAATCAAACAACTTAAAATAAACAACTTAAGGAATTAAAAAAGATTTATATCCTTCATCGTTGACAAATGAAGAGTGTGGAATCTACGTTACGAATGTGGAAAAAATCCACAATAATCATAGATAATTGTGGAAATTGAAGTGCCCTGCCCTAATTTACTATGCCATGAAGTATGCTGTAATCAAAAATCAGATTGTTTCGCCGAAGGAATTAATCAGGAATAATAGAGAATTGGGTATTCTTTCACGAATGGCCCTAGACAAAAAGTATGACTGGAGTATATTAATATAAAGATAAGGAATAAACATCCTCGAAAATTTTCGTACCCAATCCTGTTTCTGTTTCCCGTTCTTCAAACATCAGGTATTTTAATGAAGGTAACTTCGCAATCCTTTGTTATTACTTGAAACCCGTAGATGATTATTGGTATTAAATTTGAATATTTTCTTCTTTCTCCATCGCTTGAAGCAGGGTCTCAATCCTTTCAACGGCCAGTTTCCCAAGTGACAGATAGTTTTCTTTACCTGAAACAGAGAATTCATTTTGTTCCAGTTCAGCCAAAAGCTCCACAATGTCATATGCTTCAAGTTGACGAATTAGTGAAAGCATTTTATGCGAAATATGTGCTATCATATTTATGTTTTCTTCTTCGAGGTATTGCCTGAAAAGCATTAGATTCTGATTACTCGAATGAATAAATGAAACCAATATCTGCTTTAAGCTTTCATGGTCGCCTTCAACAAAAGCAAGTAGCTGATCCAGCTTATAGCCCTTTGCTACTCTACTTGCTGAATTTGTTGAATATTGAGAGCTGATCGTGCTCGGTAACTGTCCCGCGATAATATCAATCAGTGAATAGGCCTGATAAGGTTTTTGCACAAAAGCTGTAAACCCATCAAATTCATTTTGCACCGATTTCTTTCCTGAAATGGCTATAGCAGAAATCTGCCCCCCGTTCTTTTCCCGAATTTGGTTAAGCACCTCTATTCCATTTATCTCCGGCATTTGAATGTCAGTTATTAACAGATCGGCGCAACCTTTACTGAATGAGCTGATGGCAATTTGAGGATCGCTAAAGGCGTGAACTTCCGCACCGACAGATTCAAGAATGATAGTGGTCATTTCAAGCAACATTTGGTCATCATCAATAAGCCATATTTTTATTCCCGAAATGTCCGCCAGTGTACCATGGTTTTTTACATTACTCATTCGGTAAGTAATATCCACCTGTTCTCCTCTTTCGAGCAATAAAACCAAAGTAAAATGACTACCCTTGCCTGGTATGCTTGAAAGATGAATGGTCCCCTGAAGCAGTTCAACGATCTTTTTGGTAATGGTGAGACCCAGTCCAGTACCTTCATATTGCTTTTTTGTAGTGCTGACCCGGTTGAATTCTTCGAAAACACGTTGAAAATTCTCCGCAGATATCCCGATCCCCGTATCGATCACCTCTACTTGAATCTGATCCGAACTTTTAAGCTCTGCCAGCTTCGAAACAAGTACAGTCACACTTCCTGATTCAGTAAAATTGATGGCATTCGAAATTAGATTGTCGAATATTTGAGTAATTCTCGAAGGATCCCCCATGTAGACCTTAGACAGGGAATGTTTGAAGTGAAGCTGTAATTCAATATTTTTAACCCGAGCCTGAGGGCTGAATCCTTCCATGATATCTTCAATCAATATCAGTAAATCGAATGGGATTCGGTCTACTGCCAATTTCCCCGTCTTAAGTCTTGCCAGATCGAGCAGATCGGTTACTAACTTTAGGATATGTTTTGAAGCACTGCTGATATTCTGCAGGTATTTACGCAGCCTTGAAGACAATTCAGGGTCTTGTTCCATGAATCCTGTAAAACCAATGATTGAATTAAGAGGCGATTTCAGATCATGCGTGAGACTCAGCATCAACTGTTCTTTACTGTTCAGCAACGATTCGGAATAAGCATTAGCCAATTCAAGATCTTGTCTGTAACGCTGGCTCCTGGTGATGTCTTTCAATATATTAATCAAGAAAATCAGGATCGTTACCAAGGCTAAACATCCAATTAAGACAACCATCATAGTTGCCTTTTTATTTCGAATTTGTTGATCTTTAATACTCTGAAAGGATTTGATCAATTCTTCCTTTTCCAGATAGGACAGCATTTGCCGCAATTGAAACGTAATGGTACGATCGGTTGCTAATATCTCTTGTTCCTTTTGTATCTGACGTATTTCTAAAGCATCGCCTTCATTTCTGATTTCAGTAATAATTGCTGTTATATATCTGGCAATCGAATCAGTCGCATTTGAACTGGCACTATGGTTATTAATTTTGGGAGATTTTGTTGTTCTTACACTTAGAATCGAATCAATATATTTATCAGTATTAAAATCGCTGCCATCCAAACCTGTTATGTTTTTTCTTTCATTGGTCGAATCTGAAGAAGTAATAGTATTTGCATTACCCTTGGATGTATGATCAGCTGAACTTTTTACTGAAGTTATTTTTTTGAGACCTTTCTGATAAATAGCTTTTGAAGAATTCGTATTTTTGATGTCAAATAATTCTTTCAGGTTTCGTTGTTTTACCTGCAACAATTTTTTAATATTATAAGTTTGTATTTGCTGCGTCTGATTGTCTAACATCAATACAAGTGTATCAATCTGCAGGCTGATGGTTTTCATGATTTCAAGGTAATCCTGTGATATTTGTCCGTTTTGAATATAATTTCTTTCCAACGCTTCGGCCTGATAAAGATTGGTTAAAATATTATTGACACGTATGAATTTATTGGTTGACGGATTAAAATCGACTTTGCCCTTTGAGTATTGGAGTATTTCAGTGTAGATAACCCAAATGATCAGTGAAGCTAACACTACCAAGGTAAAATATCCAAGTAAAACTTTGATTTTAACCGCTAGAATCTTAATCTTCATTATTGCAATGATTGGTTCAAATGCATAACGCTTAAGTCACATGGAAGTTATCAGTGAATGCCTAATACCGAATAAATTTTTACTTTTCTATTCGGCTGTATATTCATTGACCTTTAATAAAAAACCCTGAACCCACAGCTTTTAAGACTGTAATTTCAGGGTTGACTTTATACCCATGAGTATTATTTCTTTTCAGAATTGATTTGATTCTGGTAAATCACAGGACCTTTACGAATAGCAAGAAAAATCAAAATAATTCCCGTTAAGATGAATGGAATACTCAGCCATTGACCCATATCCAGGCTCATCCCTTTTTCAAAGGGCTCCTGCACTTCCTTGATGAATTCAATCAGGAAACGGGTACCAAATACGAATATAAAAAACACCCCGACCAAAAGTCCCTGGTAATCTTTTGCCTTGGTCTTCCAGTACATATAAAGCAATACTCCAAAGGTAAAGAGGTAACTCAGCGATTCGTATATCTGTGTCGGATGTTTGGCGATCGTTTCATGATTCCGTTCGAAGATGAAACCCCAGGGTAATGTGGTTGGCATTCCATAGATTTCTGAATTCATCAGGTTTCCCAGTCGAATTAAAGCACCCACAAAAACTGATGGTACCACTACCCTGTCTAGAACCCAAAGCAAATTTCGTTTCGATACTTTCATACTCCAAATGATCATGGCGATAATAATTCCCAGAACGCCTCCATGACTGGCCAGTCCGCCTTGCCATACATAGAGAATTTCGATTGGATGCTGCGAATAATAATCCCAGCCGTAAAAAATAACATGGCCCAGACGAGCACCTATAATAGTGGCAACTATCAGATAAATGAACAGACTTTCAAGCCATTTCAAATCAATTCCTTCGTGTTTGAACATCTTCTCCCCATGATTGTACCCAAATAGAAACCCAATAGCAAAAAGGAGTCCGTACCAACGAACATGGATTGGTCCCAACGCAAAGATTTCAGGACTAACGTTCCAATGAATAAAAGCCACTAAATCCATATTGTTGATGTTTGTATTCTTATCGTTTATTAATTTTCAAATAAGAAATAAGAAATAAGAAAAGAGAAATAAGAACTTGGGATTCTGATGTTCCTATATCCTTTTTCCTAATTCCTCTTTTCTATTTCCTGTTTTTAGTCAATCAGGTCTTTACCGTGACAAGCCTTGTATTTCTTACCACTTCCGCAAGGACAAGGATCGTTACGCCCAACCCTTTTTTCGACCCTTACAGGCTGTATATGTTTGGGTTCCCTGGGTTCTTCAGGTCTGTTCGAACTGATAGAACTGGTCGGAATCTCCGATTTTGAAGTTGACAATTTGCTCATATCTAGCCCACGTTTTTCAAACCCTTCACGGATTGGTGGTGCCTCGCTCATCGGTATATGACCTTTGGCAAGAATGGATACAATCTGTTTGTTCACCTTGCTGATCATCACCTTAAACAAATTAAATGATTCGAACTTGAAGATCAATAAAGGGTCTTTTTGCTCGTAGGAAGCATTTTGCACAGACTGCTTTAAATCATCCAATTCGCGGAGCTGCTCTTTCCAGGCTTCATCGATGGTTGAAAGGACAGTTTGTTTCTGGTAAGATTTAACCAGTTCTTTCCCCTGATTTTTATAGGCTTTCTCCAGGTTGGTAATGATCTGGAAAACGTGAATACCATCCGAGATGGGTACAACAATATTAGTATAGAGATGGGCTTTTTGTTCATAAACATCCCGGATTACAGGATAGGCCTGATTGGCAATACTTTCCATCCTGCGTGTATAGGTTGAAACCATCACCTGATAGACCTGGTCTACCAAATCATCAGCCTTCATGTTCATGAAATCCTGTTCCGAAACCGGAGATTCAATTGACATCAGACGAATCAATTCGAAGTTAAATTCTTCAAACATGCCATTCGGCTGATAATCGTTTACCAGGTTTTCGATTGCATCGTATAATGTATTCAGGATATCAACTTCAACACGTTCGCCATAAAGTGCATGACGGCGTTTCTTATAAATAACTTCACGTTGTGAGTTCATCACATCGTCGTATTCGAGCAAACGCTTACGAATACCGAAGTTATTTTCTTCCACTTTCTTCTGGGCACGCTCTATGGATTTGGTGATCATGGAATGCTGGATCATTTCGCCCTCTTTTAAGCCGATTTTATCCATGATTCCCGTGATACGGTCAGAACCAAACAGACGCATTAAATCGTCTTCCAGGGAGACAAAGAACTGGGAAGAACCAGGATCTCCCTGACGTCCTGAACGACCTCGCAACTGACGGTCGACACGTCGTGATTCATGGCGTTCAGTACCAATGATGGCCAAACCGCCCAAAGCCTTCACTTCAGGTGTTAACTTGATATCTGTACCACGCCCTGCCATGTTGGTAGCAATGGTCACCATACCTTTCACACCGGCATCAGCCACAATTTCGGCTTCCCGTGCATGCAATTTGGCATTCAGCACATTGTGCTTGATGCCCCTCATTTTGAGGTAACGGCTTAACAATTCGGAGATCTCAACCGAAGTTGTACCCACCAGGGCAGGTCGGCCTATTTTATTTAATTCTACGATTTCTTCTACAACAGCATTGTATTTCTCGCGTTTGGTTTTATAAACCAGATCTTCACGATCATCGCGGATCACTTTACGGTTGGTTGGAATAACCACCACATCCAGTTTATAGATATCCCACAACTCACCTGCTTCAGTCTCTGCAGTACCAGTCATACCGGCTAGTTTGTGATACATCCTGAAGTAATTCTGTAGGGTAATGGTAGCAAAGGTTTGAGTAGCCGCTTCAACTTTCACGTGTTCCTTGGCTTCAATGGCCTGGTGCAATCCATCCGAATAGCGACGGCCTTCCATGATACGGCCGGTCTGCTCATCGACAATCTTTACCTTGTTTTCGATAACCACATATTCCACATCATTCTCAAACATGGCATAAGCCTTCAGTAATTGATTGATCGTATGAACCCGTTCTGATTTGACTGCATAATCGGTGAGCATTTCATCCTTTTTCTGGAGAATCTGTTCTTTGGTCAGCTCTTTATTATTTTCAATTTCAGCGAGCTCAGAACCCACATCGGGTAAGATAAAGAATGACGAATCATCAACGTCATCCGAAATCAGGTCAACTCCCTTATCGGTCAGTTCTACCGAATTTTGTTTTTCTTCAATCACAAAAAACAGAGGATCAGTAATGATATACATGAGCTTGTTATGATCCTGCATATGATAATTCTCTGTCTTTGTCATCATGGCTTTCATTCCTTCTTCACTCAGGAATTTGATAAGCGGCTTGCTTTTAGGCAGTCCCTTGTGGGCGCGAAGCAGCAGAATTGAGGCTTCTTCTTTTTCCTCTTTTGAAGCGTTCGGATTGTTGAATATTCGTTTGGCATCCGACAAGCACTGGTTACAAAGGGTTCTTTGCGCTGCGTATAGTTTTTCAACCTTTGGTTTAAGTTCCTCAAACTTCTGGTTTTCACCCTTCGGCACCGGTCCTGAAATGATCAACGGAGTACGGGCATCATCGATCAAAACTGAATCGACCTCATCCACAATCGAGTAATGATGTTTACGCTGTACCAGATCACGCTGGCTGATAGCCATGTTATCGCGCAAATAGTCAAAACCAAATTCATTGTTCGTTCCATAAGTTACATCGGCCATATAGGCTTTGCGCCGTCCATCGGAGTTGGGCTGATGTTTATCGATACAATCCACACTAAGTCCGTGGAATTCGAAGATTGGTCCCATCCATTCCGAGTCACGTTTCGACAAATAGTCATTCACGGTGACCAGGTGTACTCCCCTGCCTGTTAGGGCATTAAGGAACACTGCAAGTGTTGCAACCAGCGTTTTTCCTTCACCGGTTCCCATTTCAGCGACTTTACCCTGATGCAGAACAATCCCACCGATCAGCTGTACATCGTAATGTACCATGTCCCAGGTGATTTGGTTTCCACCGGCCATCCATTTATTCAGCCAGACGGCATTTTCACCTTCAATCAGTATACTGCTCCTGATTGCTGCCAGGTCACGGTCAAAGTCACTGGCTTTAACAACCACACGCTCATTTTCAAAGAATAATCTGGCAGTAGCTTTGACAATGGAAAAAGCTATCGGTAGAATCTCGTTTAGTACGGCCTCAAGTTTATCATCAATCTTTTCCTCGAGTTTATCGATTTCAAGATAGATCTTTTCACTTTCCTGAATATCAACGGTATCAACAAGCTCTTTCAATTCAGCAATCCTGTCTTCCTCAGGTTTTATCCGTTCCTGAATGACAGCCCTGATCCGTACTGTTTCTGCTCTCAGTTCATCGTTCGACAACAAACTGATGCGTTCATATTCTTTTTTGATTTGTTCAAGCAGAGGAGCGATCTCTACCATATCTTTATCGACTTTGGAGCCGAGAAACTTTCCTAAAATTTTGTTTATAAATGCCATTATGCGTATATTAATTAATCAAAAATTTGAAGTTACAAATGTAGTTATATTAGTTTAAATCATGAATCGGTTTTTACGATTATCATGCCACGGGTAGATTCGAATGGAGATCGGTCAGTAATTGTCTTATAAAATCAATTAACTGCCAATAAATCAGCAAAAATGACTGACCCTAACCCCCGGTATGACAATATGGACTAAAAAAGTAATTTTGAATCCTGTAAGATACACCTTATTTTACATCTAAATTATGAAACCAGATCACCCCATATCCGATTTTTCAAACCATTGCTTTGTCTGTGGCAGGGAAATTGATACGCAAAATACCTTAAAGAACGTTCGGCTCAACCTTCCCGTTTGTACTGAATGTAATGAAACGGAGCAGGAGAAAAGAGCAGTTAATGAGCTCCTGGAAGGCATGGCTGACGGATTTGTTTGTGGATGTATCTAAAAACAGGATTTGAAGGGTTGCCGTGGTTTGAAGAGTTTCTGTTATTGAAGAGTTTGTTTGTTAAAATATCATTCATTCAATCCTTAATTATCAACCTATGGAATTTGACACGCTCATCCGCCGAAGGTTTTCAGTCAGGTCGTTTACCCATCAGAAAGTGGACCGTGCTGTTTTGCTTGAAGTTCTTGAGGCTGCAAGAATTGCGCCATCCGCCGCAAATTACCAACCCTGGCATTTTATAGTAATTACAGAACCCGAGCCTCTGGCAGAAATTCAGCAGGCCTATCCGAGAGTCTGGTTTAAGGAAGCCCCGGTTTGCATCATCGTCTGTTCAGATCATAACCTATCGTGGAAACGTAAGCCCGACGGGAAAGATTATGCCGACGTTGATCTGGCCATTGCCATCGATCACCTGATGTTAAAAGCTACTGACCTGGGACTTGGAACTTGCTGGGTCTGTAATTTTGATGTCGCATTGGCCCGTAAAATACTTCGACTGCCTCCTCACATAGAACCTCTGGCATTTATTCCGATGGGTTATACCAAATCCCAGGCACCGGTAAAATTAAGGAAAGCCCTTTCAGAGATGGTTCATTGGGAGAAATTTACTTCAGAATAATTTAGTTTTAGAATGGTAATTTTTATCCTGGTTGACCGATTAAATTTTGTGATTTTTCACCCCAAACCCCTGAAGGGGCTTTAACTGCAACCATCGGAAATGCTTGAAGATATTGAAAGTCCCCTTTAGGGGATTTAGGGGTATAAGAAATATTGATACATCATTATTTCATTCCTATAACTTAGTGTATTAGTGATCTAACCCTAACTATTTAAATGCCCTTTTGCGCTTCTCTTCCTCTGATTTTTTCTTCTGTTAAGTTGACTAATCGTCGCTGATTGAAATGAGTTTACGTCTTACCCCTGTCATACCTTTGTCATACCTCTGTCGTACCATTGTCGTATTATATTCGTATCAAATTCGAATATAACTCGAATATAATACGTATTTGTACGAATAATATTCGAATTTGATTCGTATTTGATACGTATTATATTCGAATTATAACAAATAATGGTACGACAGAGGTACGACAGAGATACGAATCAATCCAATCGGGATAGTTTGGGGATAAGGATTTAGAACCTAAGATAAAATCAAATTCATAAGATGTAGGGAGAACTATACAAACCTTTAAATTCCAGAATATATTTTTCCAGACGGTTGAGTCCTTCAATTATATTTTCAAGAGAACTGGCATACGAAAAGCGCAGGTAGCCTTCGCCATTATCGCCAAAATCGATGCCGGGGGTCACGCCAACATGTGCTTTCTCCAGAATATCAAAAGCCAGCTTATACGAATCGGAGGACAGATGACTGGCATTTACAAAAACGTAGAACGCGCCGGTCGGCTCGACGGTCAATCGGAAGCCCAGTTCACGCAAGCGCCTGATCATATAGATACGCCGCTCGTTGTAAATATTCTTCATGCGTTCAACATCCTCGTCAGCTTCACGCAAGGCAGCAAGACCAGCACGTTGAGCCACCGATCCGGCACATATAAACAGATTTTGCTGAAGCTTTTGCATGGGCCGTACAAATTCTTCAGGTGCAATCACATAACCCAAACGCATACCCGTCATGGCATAGAGTTTTGAAAATCCGTTCAATACAAAAGCTTTTCGGGTATATTCCAAGATGGAATGAGCCCTGTCTTCATAAACCAGGCCATGATAAATCTCGTCGGAAATAATGTAGGGTGAAAATTTGGCGATCGATTGAAGGGTTTCAGCCGACAACAGATTCCCGGTAGGGTTCATTGGACTGTTTATCAGAATTGCTTTCGTCCGTTCGGTGATTGCGGCACAAATATTTTCGGGGCGGTACTGGAATCCATCCTCTTCAAGAACAGGCACTTTAATCATTTTGGCGCCGGAAAGACTGATGAAATTCGGATAACAGGCATATCCCGGGTCTGAAAGGATGATTTCATCGTCGGGATTACAAAGGGCATACAAAATCAACAAAATGGCAGGAGAAGTGCCTGAAGTGACCAGTATTTGTTCAGGAGAAACCTGTATCCCATAGTTTTTGAGGTAGTTGTTACAAATTTCCTGTCTCAATTCTGGATCGCCCAGGCTATGCGTATAGTGAGTCCTCCCTTCCGACATGGCCTTTTCACTGGCTATCTTCACGCAGGAAGGAACATCAAAGTCGGGTTCGCCCACTTCGAGGTGAATAATGTGATTGCCTTGTTTTTCAAGAACAGAAGCCCGTTCAAGGACTTCCATGACAATAAAAGGGGTTATATTGCGGGCTTTTACAGAGATCATTTTGGTTTTTTATTTGGTATCCCGAAAGTAATCAAGATATGGCAATAATGGTAGAATTGTAAAAATAAAACAGCTTCATCACAGGTTTAAAATTGAAATAAATTAATTTTACGGAAACTCTTTAGAATATTAAGTTCCGCAGATATGAAGAAAACCTTGCTGCTTTGCGTTTTCGTTTTAGGGATTGCCCTCGGCGTTCGTTCACAGAAGAATGCAAAACCGATTATTTATACACACAACTTCACCAACAAATCAGAATTGTGGGAATCCATCGGCAATGGAATTCTTAATTATCAGGCCGATGTAATGTACATCTATGGAAAGCTATATGTAACTTCATCAATGCCCGACAGCGCCAGCCACAAACTACCGACACTGACAGATGCCTACCTCTACCCTCTTTATAATCAGTTTAAAAAGAACAAAGGTGAAATTCTTCCCGGCTATTCCGGCGATGTTTACCTGATTCTGAATTTCACCACTCAACCTGCACAAATATATAAACAGCTGGCCACTGAAATGCGTCCTTTTACAGAAATGCTTTCCTTCAAAGCCGAAGGGGCTGATCATCCCGGGAAATTACGAATTCTGATTAAGGATAAGACACAACTCGAAAAAATAAATGGCATTAAGCCAAGTTTTCTTGGTTTAATGGGAAATCAGAGTGATATCGATAAGAATATTGATTTTGGTCAAATGCCGCTAATTGAGGTTGATCTAAGTGAAATTACCAACTGGAAAGGAAGCGGGAACATCCCGTTTGAGGATTTCATGAAAATAAAGGACCTGGTTACCAAAGTTCATGCTCAAAAGAAAAAGATCAGTATAACCAATTGTCCATCGAACAAAACTGCAGCAGACTTGATTAAAACTTCAAAGGCTGATTTCATCGATACCCCTGAAGCCTTAAGGATGGCAGGATTTTTTGAAGGATTATCAAAATAACGGCAGATTATTATTCGATCTTTTTACGGAATATAAGCAATCTTTCCAACGACAGAGCGCCCACCGGCTTTTAAGCGAATGAAATAAATACCATTCCTCTTCCCGGAGAAATTCAATTTTGCATTATTTGGATCACTGAGAATTATTTGAACCTGCTGTTTTTTTCCCAACAGATCGAAGACCTCGATATCTTCCTTAAGGTCAATGCTATCGTTGGTTTTAATATTTAGTAATGAATTGCTGTAGAGTGGATTTGGAAAGAAGCTGGCATCGGGTGAAGTAGTTTTCACTTCATCGATGAAAAGCGGATCATCAATATCGCAGGCATTCAGTTCTGTAAGCAATGCAGAACCATTGCCGTTAAGGTTTTGTGAATTGTAAGTTGACCAGCCAACCTGATTTTTAAGAAAGAAACTGTTGGTTACATCGGCTTTGCGATTGGCCATATAGACCACTAATGAATCGCCCGCCTGTAATTCAGAAATATCGTATGAAATGAAAAAATTTCCTTCCGTATGTACTGGGACCTGAAACGGAATGTAATTCATTGCATCATTGTAAAACCGGTTGATGTCGAACTTCTCGGAATAAAGCAAGGTTGCAGGTAGATTCACTCCACTGTAAACCCGTACGTCAATCAATGAACTTGTACTCAATGGATTGGGTTTCGCCTTTGCAATACCAAGTGAAATGCCATGAATGATGCAGTTTTTTGAAAATTTATATTGTTCGGCAAATTCAGTAAAACCAACCTGGTTTGATCCGCCATAGTAACCTTTCTTTGTTAATCCGCTAGTGATTTGAGTCGCAGAATGGGTGTCATTATCCTTTAAATTAGTAAAGGGTTGACACAGTGTCTTACCCGAATTGATATACATCCCGCTTAGTTTTGTAACACCTGAATTTGAAGGATCAAGCCAGGCTTTCAATTGTTGGTTGGCTGCAGGCCGGTAATTCCATGCAAGGGCAAATTTTTCAAAAAAGTCGTTCGTTGGCGAACTACACGTTGCCGAGCCGCCGGTAAGAGTTCCGACAAGTTGCTTATTTTGGTCAAATAATGGTGCCCCTGAAGAGCCTTGTTCGGTAACACCAACATCCCACCGCAGGATATTCCAAAACCCCTTTGACTTGTAACTACTATTAAACGTGTTTGTTACGGCTGGCAGGCGGTCGATAGAAACTTTCTTTAAATCTCCCAGTGGATGATGAATGCAACTTGATGAAGAAGGTGGTGTATTAATTCTATTCCAGCCAACCAGATAGGGTCTGTAATAATATGGAGGAATATTATTTAACTGAAGCAGTGCAAAATCCAGACTGTCAAATGATGCCTTCAATGAGCCGCCCGAAAGGGAATGATTAATGTCACCGTCAGTAGTGGGATTGTTTGGTGAACAGTATGGCATCTCATAATTGAAAAGAAATACGGAAGATTCCGCCAGCACTTCAGTATTAATGCAATGGTATGCTGTAAGCAGGTATGGAATACCATTCAGACTGGTATTGTTAACCATGCTTCCGGTACAGATTTCGGTACCTTCAATAATTATCCTGCAAACTGCATCCCGAATGTTTTCATCACCGTTAGCTACATCACAATTCACATTTTTATTGCAAGAGCCTGAAATACCAAGGGGACGATGAACACCATCGCCGGTAATGCCAATAAAATCGTGAGCAACTTTAGAAATCACGAATTCGCCACGAAAGGCAACTCTAACCGGTTCTTCATATTGTACCAAAAGTTCGTCACCTGAAACGGGTTCAATGGCAAGTACCTTGCTTGCTGTATTGTTTTCAAAAGTATAGGCTCCTTTTATATCTCCGGTAGTGGCACTGATCAAAAACAACCTGGCTCCTTCAGGCAATTTAAATTGATTCAGGATCAGATTTAATGAATAGGCTCCAGTTGAACGGATTCGTAATTGCCAAACATTCACTTCGCTGGTGTTATACCATTTACCGCTGTTATTTGGAGAAAGCGTAACATCAAATGACCAGGCAAACCGAAATGGCTTCAGCATATTTTCATCTGCACGGCTAAACTTATTACGCATCGCCAGATTGTCGACTACAGGCATCACGACCAGATCAGTAGTAACTGAAACGGATTTTTGTTTGTTGATTTGTATGGGTATTCCCCCTTGAGAAATCTGTCCTTCCACTGCCACAGGCAAGAGAAATGCAAGAAAAAAAACGATCTGGTATATCCTTCCAATATTCATATTTCACAGTCTTTAATATTCAAAAATAGAATAAAAAAATGAACACATACAATTTCCGGCAAAAGCATTTAAATTTGATGAATTTAAAATCATCTATAGTGAAAGTCTTAACCATGTTTGTTGATGAATTCAGCTATTATCCGGCTCAGAAAAATCCTGACACCTCATCAATAGTCTCCGAAGGAAGAAGTTTCGCGAAGTCCATACTTGCCTTTATACAGGTTGAACAATCAGATGAAGAAAATGATCTTAAATCGCGTGAAAAAAAACTGGTTAATCACCTGAAATGGGTGGCACGGAAGAATGAAACCAATTCGATCATTCTACATTCATTTGCGCACTTATCCGAATCGAAAGCATCTGCCGAATTCACACTCGAGCTATTTAATCAGGCTGAAATAAGACTTCGGAATGGTGAATATGTCACAGCTCAAACACCGTTTGGTTATTTTCTTGATTTGAACATTAAAGCACCTGGATTATCCCTGGCGCGAATCTGGGCAAGTTTATAAATTATGAAACTCATCGATTTACATACGCATCGGGTAAAAGATGAAGGAGATATTCAAATCCTGAATATTTTTGCCCAGGAACTGACTGATGCAGAATCTGATTTTCCATTTTCTGTCGGGCTTCATCCATGGCACATTGGCCAGGTTAATCTGCAGAAATGTTTTGAAGCTATTGAGGCGTCAATGAGACAAAAAAACATGCTCGCCGTTGGAGAATGTGGTCTTGACCGTTCAATTGCTACAGATTTTGAATTGCAAAAGTACTGTTTTACCCAACAGATTCAATTAGCTGAAAAACACAATAAGCCCCTTATTATCCATTGTGTACGGGCATATTCTGACCTGCAAAATCTAAAGAAAGAAACCCGATCTGAAATTCCATGGATCATTCATGGGTATAATGGAAATCTGGTAACAATCCTGAGTCTGATCAGACAAGGATTTTATTTTTCAGTTGGAGAATCCCTCCTGAAGAATGAATCGAAGCTCATTGTCTTCCAATCCATACCTGTTGAACGTCTGTTTCTTGAAACAGATGCTCAGGATATTTCAATTCATAAAGTATACCAGTTGGCCATGCAACTGCTAAATATGGATAAGAAAATGCTCACAGAAATAATCTCTAACAATTTTAACTCACTGTTTGGAGAATGTCCCGGTCCCTTTGAGACTAGTTCAAGAATTATCACCCCATTGGTATAACTCACACAACAATCTTATTATGAAGCTTTTAGATCACAAACACAAGCTCTTAACAATTATTTAACTTGCTTTTACCTAAACAATTTGGAAATAGCATTGTCTATTTTAAAAAACTATTTATGTTTGCAGTTCAATGCAGTAGGTTATCGAATATGAATCATTCAGCAAAAAATATTATTTGTCGTGTTTCCCATACCTTGGGTTGCAATGATTCTTTGATGTCAGGCATGTCTATGATAATGTGCCGGCCTTCATGCGGTATGATTATTCATGTTGTTTGAAGGCTGAAACCCAATCCTTTTTTCCCTATTAACATTTAAATTTATATCATGTCAAATTGTGTCATACGATTTGGCGGAAACAGTTTATCCAAATTTCCGATTCTGGAAGCTTTTGCAAGCCTCTTATCTGAATCAGGAAATAATGAATCTGTAGTAGTAGTTTCCGCCATCCCAGAATTACAACAAACCATAGAACAAGGTCTGGATGTGTTAACCAGTAATGTTGCAAGTTCTGATTTAATTATCAGTCAGATAAATAATATTGTTCAGCAAAAAATATTGATATTTCAACAGACTGAGCCTGATGAGAATCTAAAGAAAGAACTGGCTGCATTGAATAATTTATTGAAAGGGATTGAGTTTACAGGCGATTTTTCACTTTCCCTTAAAGATCAGGTAATCAGTTTTTCGGAACGGATAACAGCAGGTATCCTGCATCAGTTTCTGACTAAAAATAAAATTGACTCGAACCTGATCTATCCTGAAAATATTGGACTCATCGTCACCAAGGAATTTGGGAATGCAAGCATATTATTCGATGAATCTGCCGATTTGAAAAATGCGCTTCTAAGAGGGATTAACCTTATTCCGGGTTCCTATGGATTTACCTCGGATGGAAAGATTGCCAGGCTTGGGAAACAGTCCGCCGATTATTCAGCTGCAGGTATAGCCCGGCTTGTTCACGCAGATTTGCTTCAATTATGGGAACTTGATAAGGAATTCAGAACTTCCGATTCAAATTTTATTCAGGAATCTAAACTGATACCCCGGTTAACCTATGATGAAGCATCTGAATTATCCTATTTCAGCGAACTTTCCATTCATCCCCGCATCGTTGAACCCCTAATGAGCCAGCACATTCCGATTCATGTTTTTCGGCTGGGTAATAAAGGAAAAGAGCTATCAACCATTATTAATTCAGAATCAGTGATATTGCCCAACGTGGTAAAAAGTGTTGTGCATACCGAGGAAATTGCAATCCTGAAATTAAATGGGCCTGGGGTCGGCTTTAAGCCTGGAATTCTAGCCAAGGTTACCACCGCTTTTCACCAGTCATCCATCAACATCCGATCAGTAATTACTTCCCAGGTAAGCATCAACATCATACTGAACAAAAACGAAATTGCACATGCGCTGCAAATTTGCAAACAGTTATCCCTCAGTTCAGTCAGTGAAATTGTCATAGAAGATCAGGTTTCGCTTATTGCAATTGTAGGACATGGAATGCAGCAACATCACGGCGTTTCAGCCAAACTCTTTGCTGCAGTGGCGTTGCACAAAATCAATGTTTTGCTAAGTGGATCAGGGGCATCTGACCTGGTAAGCTATTTAATTGTTAATCAAAAAGATACGCGTAAGGCCATTACCGAAATTCATAACATATTCTTTAATTAGTCTTTTAAATCCTTAAAATAAAGTATCATGACCGAAAGAAAATTACATTTTGAAACGCTGCAATTACATGCAGGACAGCAGGTTGATCCGACCACACAATCCCGTGCGACGCCGATCTATCAAACTTCATCGTATGTATTTAAAAATGCCGAGCATGCAGCGAATCTGTTTGCACTGAAAGAATTCGGGAACATCTATACCCGCATCATGAATCCGACGACAGATGTCTTTGAGCAAAGAATAGCTGCCCTGGAAGGTGGAGTTGCCGCATTG
>Ga0302296_1000584_pt1 | contig 29938 bp, 6 predicted proteins | sample III_Fen_N3_1_FD_194546 | JGI IMG/M metagenome (GOLD analysis project Ga0302296, IMG submission 194546) | Peat permafrost microbial communities from Stordalen Mire near Abisko, Sweden - III_Fen_N3_1 | ecosystem: Environmental > Terrestrial > Soil > Wetlands > Permafrost | place: Sweden: Abisko...
CTCCCATCACTTTTGCGTTTTCAACGATTCCATTTTCTTCAATGTAATCAATTACAAAACTCCCTACCTGAGCGCTAACCGGGTTGCACGCAAATGTGTGTCCGCCTAAGAATGCGGCCTTGTACTTTTCAAAAACCTGGGCAACTTTTTCGTGTGCAATAATGGCCGAAAGCGGGGTGAATCCGGCACTAATTCCCTTTCCAGTAGCAATGATGTCTGGGGTTACTCCAAACCTTTCGATTCCGAAGTTGGCTCCGATTCTTCCGAATCCCGTAAGAACCTCATCCGCGATAAACAGTATTCCGTATTTATCGCATATACGTCTTACTTCCTTCATATAACCATTTGGAGGTGGCACCGCACCCAAAGCCGCACCAACAACTGGTTCTATGATAAACGCGGCAATTGTTTCAGGATCATTTTTAAGAATACACATTTCCAATTCCTGAGCACATTGCAGACCGTAGTCTTCTTCTGTAACCCCCTCTGGTCTTCTATAACTATATGCAGGAGACGTGTGCGGGAAATTATTCAACCATTGTTCATAAGCTCCTCTGCGGATCTTCATGCCTCCCACGTCCAATGTAAAAACCGAATTACCATGATAGCTCCCCCACCGGGAAATTATTTTGTAACGTTCCGGTTCGTTGTTCAATTGGTGATACTGAAGCGCCAACTTCAACGATTGTTCTACGGCTTCTGTTCCACTCAAAACTGTCCAGGCACGTGTGAAGCCCTCCGGAGCAAATCGTATAAGTTTCTCCAGATATGATTCCAGTTCTGCCGTTCGAAAGGTATGCGTTGGAATTACCGCTACCCGATCTATTTGTTTCTTGACGATGTCGGAAATTCCTTCAATTGAATGGCCCAAATTGGCAACAGCAGCTGAGCCACTCGTTCCATCAATGTATTTCTTCCCATCAATATCATAAATATAAATTCCCTCACCATGAGAAATAATAGGGTACTCTCTGTCAACTTCCGGACATACAAGGATTGAGTGAATTAAATTGTTTATCATTTTTTCAGTGTTTAAGTTGTTATAGGTATTGTAATTGGTTCATTTGCGCACCAATGGATAATGTCTTCCATAGTGCATACTTCATAGTTCTCTGGAAATTGCGTGGCTTTTGTGCAAACAGCCATTTTATAGGGATGCCCTAAATTGTATTGCTTTAAGGTGGAATCGGATGCCAATCCAACGGTTGATTCTACCGTAATTTTTTCCTGTCCAATGTGGATTGTGAACGAATTCAAGGGTTGAGACAGCCCCTTTCCAATGTATTTTATAAAACTCTCCTTCAGCGTCCAGTAATCAAAAAAACGGTCAATGCTGTCTTCAGCCCGCACGATTTCATTGTTTTCTTCCCGGCTAAAATACATCTCGGAAATGGAAAGGTCGATGTCTTGAACAACCTCTACATCTATGCCAATACTTTCCGAATGAATTGCACAAGCAACCCAATCACCGGAGTGCGAAATATTGAAGTAAAGCGCTGCTTCTCCTTTTAGATAGGGTTTCCCAAAATCTGTCGTTTCAAAGCGTAATTCGTCATTCGAACGACCGGTATGTTCAACGAGCATTTTTCGAATCAGCAAATCGCCGAAAAGGGATCGTTGCTGATCTTCCCAATGCCAGAATTTTTGGATTCTTGCTGCCTTCTCCATGGTTACAAACCGCTCAAGAAAGGCACGATTTTCAGCATCCAGTTTTTCCGATATGTTCATTACACAAATGCGCATCGCTAGTTGAACATTTTCGTTTCTTGCTGTTGACTCAGAGATTCCAGCTGTCCATAATTGAATTTCACGATCTTATCAGCCGTATGGAAGTAATGGTCATCGTGGGTGATTGCGATAATGATGCTGCCGTTTTGCTTCAAATCTGGGAGTAATGTTTCATAGAAGTAAGAACGGAACTCAGGATCCTGATCTGCAGCAAATTCATCGAAAACGTAAACTTGTCGGTCATCCAAGTAGCACTTTAACAGAGCAAGACGTTTCTTTTGACCTCCTGAAAGATCAATTGTTGTAAAGCTATTTTCCTCGATTCCAACCTTGTCGACCAATTGCAATTTGGAAATAAGTCCATCAACCTCGTCTTTTCTATCATTAACGTCGACACCATAAATTCTCTTAAACAGGTGTTCACCGCTAAACACGACAGAAAAGAACTCGCCCAGTTCATGTCCGTTATAAGACTGTCCATTCACGATAATCTCGCCACTCACCGGTGTGTAAAGACCTGTCAGTAGTTTGACAAACGTTGACTTACCACTTCCATTTCCGCCGATGATAAACATCGTTTCTCCAGCTTCTACAGTTAAATTAATCGGTCCAAACTCGAAGGTTTCAATAATCTCCTTGTTGTTGGAGTGCTTTGTATAGGTATAGCAGAGGTTTTTGATCTCAATTTTATCCACTTTGGGAACCACAATCTTCGGTTCATCAAAGTCGTGTTCTTGCTTTTCAAGTTCTGCCACCATTTCCCAAAAGGTCGACTTCTCCTCTTTGTCGTCGGATACCTCGTGAATTACATTTCGAATGCGGTCCCATGAAACGCGAACAGAAGTGATTGCCTGAATGGTGGACAAAACAATGTTGATCGGACCAATGATGTACAACAGAATCATCACGAAACTGATGAGGCTCATCACATTAATATCAAGTGAAAGACGCGGAACAACAATGCTCAAAATACCCAATACAATCATTATAAATGAATTTCCTAAAATGGCTGTATTCAGAAACTCCAATGAAGATTTAATACTGGCAGAATTGAACTCTTTACTGGCGTGGACGAGTTCTGATTTGAACTCCTTTCTTTTCTTTCGATTAATGCTTAGTTCTTTGAAACCATAAATGAGGTTGTTCAGCAAGCTCAAATAGGTATTGGTGATGGTGCGTGACTTCTCAAGGTTAACACGGGCCTTTTTCGATGTGAGGTAATAATACCAAACAAGTAATACAACCACCGCAAGCACTACCAATGTTGATATGGCAGAAATAGTGGTCATATAGATGAACGCCGACAGAATGGTAATGAACTGCGTGATGAACGTTATCACGACATTCGCCGAATTGGCTATTACTGCGGTATCTCCATTCAATATGGAAAGAACTCGACCATCTGATAAGCGCTCGAACTGCTGGTATTGTGTTCGGGTTATTTTATTGAAGAGGTAAACTCTGATGTCTAAGGTGAGTTCATTCGTAAGTATGATCATACGGGTTTGAGATACTTTGGATCCGATAACATAGAGCCCGTATGCCAATCCGAAATAATACAACAAATAACCCAGTGATACCTGACTGTAAAAGGACGAAGTTATGATGAACAAAACAACGGTGTTGGCAAGGCCAGCCAAAATACTCAGCATGAGGATTAGTGGCAACGAATTTCTGTATCGGTTATTCGTGGGAAAAAGGAGCGTGAGCAAGTAATACAGGTATGTTAACCCGATAGCCGCACCCAATGTGATGAACATGTATTTCAAAATTACACTTCCCCACACAAGCACCGAATCCCAGGTGAGTCCGAGCAAGGCTTCCGGCAACAGGTAAATTCCGAAAAAATAAGGTGTTCCCACCAAAATCCAGGTAAAGAACTTTCCTATATCACGACTTCGAACCTGAAATGTTTTGTCTCTCCTGGCCAGTTTCCACACAATGAGTACCAGAATGAATAAGGCAAATGCCCCAAACACAATTGTCATAATACTGGCGATCGTATCCACCGGATCTCCCTCGTAGTTTACGTCTGAAGTATCATAATTCAAATAGTGCTTAAACACCATCTCACCGATAACATTTGTGCTCAAACTATTAGAATTCGCAAGAACAACGACTCCCAGTTTTTTATCCTTGCTAAAAATTATATAGGACGAGAAATTCGGATTGTTTCCTTCATGAAAAATTCTGTGTTCCAAATAAGGGTTGACTTTCCAACCCATTGCATAGGAAAAGTTTTCCAGAGGCGGAACGGAAAGGTCAGGGAGTTGTGATTGACTAACAAGTGTACTCAGATCATTGTCAGCCGTTCCCATTTGTACCTCCAGCCACTTGCTCATGTCCTGAATGTTGGAAACTACATACCCGGCAGGAGCATTTCCTGCGTAGTAAGGTGCATCATAAACGCGTGGTGAAAAGAACGCTATTTTATGCCCGGCAGCACGATTTTTTTCGGCTTTTCCCCAACCTACAGTGGTGTTTCTAAGTTCCAGAAAATGGAAAACTTCAGTGCGCATGAATTCCTCATAGGACAAATTACTCACCTTCTCAATGATCAGACCGATGACATCGTAATTGATGGTAGCATACTCGTAGTTACTTCCCGGAGGAGAGCTTAATTCAATATTTCGAAGTGTTCGGACTGTTTTCTCCAGAGCATCTTCTCCCTGCAGCGGCTGAATCTTTGATATTGTTTTAAAGGGAATACCACTGGTGTGATGCAAAAGCTGGTTCAGTGTAATGGCTTGTTGTTTTCCCTTATACTGTACTTTGAACCATGGAAGGTATTTCGAAACCGGATCATTCAGATCAACTTTTCCCTCTTTTTCAAGTTTAAGTAAAGCCAGAGCAGTAAATGATTTACTACAGGAACCTATTTCAAACCTGGTGTAGGGGGTGATATTCTTATTCGATTCCACGGATCTTTTCCCAAGCGTGAGAAATACCGGATCTTTCCCTTTCTCAATCACCGCTACGGCAATTCCGGGAATGTCTCCGTCCTCCATTCCCTGACGGATTTTGTTTTTCAATTCCTTGGGAAGCGATTCAGACTGCCCGAAGCAACCTATACCGATCAACAAGAAAAAAAATGTTATTCCACTAGATAAAAATCTCATAACTGTTTTTCTTTTTAAATCGTTATTGTAGAACTTCGTTCCTTCGTCTCCAGAAGTCTTCGGACATCATTTACCTCATTCACAATACCTCGAATTGTTGGGTTAGCGAACAGGTCTTTAATACGGAGTTCGACATTGATGACACCCTTCATTCTCTTGAGTAGAATCATCCCTTTTAACGAATCACCACCCAGTTCGAAAAAATTATCGTTTACTCCGATCTCTCGAATTCCGAAAAATGCAATCCACAAAGCTGCGACCTGCTCTTCCATTTCATTCTGCGGTTTTTCGTAATCGCTAGACAAGTCCGGTCTCTGAATTCGATCTTCTGCTTCAATCTCTTCTCCCAACCCTGATTCATCAATAATGAACTCTTGCATGGCGAAACTTTGTTTGAATCCTTCTACCAGGTCGGTCTGAGAGACAGCAATTTGTGGAATCATTGTAGGTTCAGCTATAATTCTTTCAAAACACTGAATCGCTTGTTGAACATGCATTCCTCCTTCCATTTCCGAATTAGCCAATTCACGGTGTTTTTCTTCTCCTATTCGTGCAATTCCAACACCCTTCCAACGATCCCAGTTTATGGAAAGTGCCTTTTTCCCTTGCTGCACCTGATAATAGGCATAGGCATCTAGGAAGGCATTCGCTCCGGCATACCCTACTTGTCCAAATCCACCCAGAACAGCACTTAGTGTTGAAAAGTAATAGGTGAAATCAAGTCCTTCGCTTGCCAGCACCTCATCAAGTAGAATTGTTCCGTACAGCTTTGCTTTGAACATATTCTCAGACATTTCTTTCGCCCGAACAGCGATCAAAGCTCCATCCGGAATTGTTGCAGCATGAATCAACCCATTGATTTCTCCAAACTGCAATTTGGCCTGCTCTACTGCATGTTGTACGCCTTTCTTTTCAGAAATATCTGCACGCACAATACACACCTGCCCTCCCATCTCTTCTATCGCCCGAAGGTGTAAAATGCGTTCGGATGTACGGTTGTTTGCTTCATGATTTGCCAGCCAATTGTCCCAGGTTGATTTCTCTGGAAATTCGGATCGAGACACGAGCGTCAACTTTGCCTTGTAGTTAGCAGCCAAATGTTTTGAAACTTCCAAGGCGATACCTCCCAGTCCTCCGGTAATCAAATAACTTCCATGTTCACGAAACGATTTGACCTGCAATTCATTCTCCACCAACTTACGTTGCTCAAAATCAGGTACCCAAACATGCGCTTTTCTCAAAGCAATCTGGCTTTTTTCCGGGTCAAGCGCCAATACACTACTTAATAGTTTACCAGTCAAGACATCCGATTCCAGGTCCAAATCAATGAGGCGACAGTGTAGATTGGACGTTTCTTGGGAAACCACTTTTGAGGCACCGAGAAGTGTGTTTTTCAAGGGCTGTAATGTCTCGTTTCCAATAACTTCGAACAGACCGTTAGTGATCACGTCGAGCTGAATTTCACCATCAATTCCCAATAGTGTAATTGACTGCGCAATATTCAAGAGGCTGTAGTACCCTTTTTCCTGAATTGCGGCAATGTCATTCACCCCGAAAGACTTTTGATATTCCGCTAAAGTCCATCCATGGATTATTCGGTCGGGTACGATCCCTTCTTTTGAAAGTTCTTTAAAAAGACGTTCGTAATCCGAAGCTGAATCCGGATTGATCCCATAGTGATGTTGATTCAGTATACAGAAATTTGGTGCGTTATCGACCCGAATGACAAGCTCTGGGCACAGCACTTCGATGAGTTGATCCCCAATACCCATTGCATCTGAAAACAACACTATTTTTTCTTTGGAAAAACGCGTTGCATCCAGTCTGTCAACCATTTTATCGGTACGTTTCCAAACAGGTGTGTACACCCAGTTTTCCATTTTATTTGAAGAAGGCATTGATAACTCCAAGGCACCGCTAGTATAGGCATCCATTAATTTCCAGAAACGCATTCGTTCAAACGGATAGGTTGGTAGCGAAACTCTTTTTCGTTGCTCTTCTTTATAGAATTGAACCCAGTTAATGCCAACTCCATTTGACCACAAAGACCCCAAACGCCCCATCAGGTATCGGGTATCGCTAATTTGATTTGCTTCGGGACGGACCACATTAATGGCTCTTGTTTTTGCATCCTGCTCAATCAATTTACGATTGACCAAGGCGGAAATATCGCTTCCCGGTCCGATTTCAATACAGACCAATTGTTCCTGATTCAACAACGTGCTTATTCCTTTTGAAAACTCAACTGTCTGACACATATGGCGCACCCAGTAATCAGGATCAACTGCGTCGGTAGCTTTAATCCACTCACCTGTTACATTTGACACGTACGGAATTTCCGGTTTGTTAAAGGAAATTGATTCCATGAACTTTTTCAAGGCATCTCCCGCAGGTTTCATCATGGCCGAGTGTACGGCGCGGCTCGCTGCCATCCGTACGCACATAATTCTGTCTGCCTTAAAGGCCTCTTCTAAGATATCTAGTGCTTCAGTCTGTCCTGAAAGCACACATGAATCACCGTTATCAATGGCGAGAAATACGTGTTGATTTAAAAATGGTTGAACTGCATCAGTATCAAGAGGAACACTCATCATAGAACCTTCGGGAAGCTCTTTTATAAGTTGTCCACGCTTATGAATCAGTGCCACGGCATCTTCCAGAGAAAATACTCCTGACAGACACGCCGCTACAAATTCGCCGAAACTATATCCAATCATACAGTCTGGTTCAATTCCCCATGAAATGAGTAAGCGAGCCATTGCATACTCAACAGCAAAAACGAGGTACTGTCCAATATCCATTTCGTGATAAAATGCTTCATCACGTTTGTCCCCATAAAGTATATCTCTGATATCACACCCTGATTTTTCCAGGATCACAGCGGCACAATTTTCCACTTCCGTTCGGAAAGTGCTTTCCGTTAACCAAAGATCTTTACACATCTCATGATACTGTGCACCCATGCCTGAGAACATGAACCCAAGCTTCTTTCGGTTACCGATCACTCTTGAGGTTTGTATTTTTCGACTATTCGGATCTGAAAGAATGGCAATGGCTTCTTCGCGGCTATTACAGATAAATCTTCTTCGGTGATTGAATCCTTCACGACCTACCTGAAGGGTGTAGGCCACATCTGCAAAATTCGAAGATTCGGAATTTTTTAAGGCTTCCAACAACCTGGTTGTCATTGAATCGAGTGCTATTGGTGATTTGGCTGACAACAACACCAATTTGTCTTCTCTTTCCGACCTCTCCGAATCTTGTTCCAAATACTCTTCAAGAATTATATGGACATTCGTTCCTCCCATTCCAAAAGCACTAACTCCGGCCCTCAACGGAAACTCATGATTCTTCCATTCTTTTAACTGTGTATTCACATAAAAAGGACTGTTTTCAAAATCTACTGAAGGATTGGCACTCTTAAAATTCAAACTAGGAGGAAGCTGTTTGTTCTTTAGCGCCATGACCGTTTTGAGGAAACCTGCCATTCCGGCGGCGGCGTCCAAATGGCCAATGTTCGTTTTAACTGATCCTATAGCACAATAATTTCTTTTTCGCGTATTGAACGCTAGCTTCAATGCTTCAACTTCGGTAACATCTCCCAAAGGAGTTGCTGTACCGTGTGTCTCCACATACGAAATAGATTCCGGTTCAACCTGTGAGAGCCGAAGAGCAGACAAAATTGCTTTGGATTGTCCTCCTACACCAGGAGCTGTGTAACCAACCTTTTCATCTCCATCATTGTTGGCAAAGCCCCCTTTAATAATTGCGTGAATATGGTCTCCATCTTTGATGGCTCTCTTCAGCAACTTAAGCACAACTACTCCAACACCTTCACCATTGACAACTCCCGAAGCATCTTTATCAAAAGCCCGGATATGTCCGTCACGGGAAGAAATCATTCCTTCTTCGAACACATATCCCTGTTGGCTATTGGTGGCAGAAACTCCTCCTGCAACAGCCATCTGACATTCTCCGGTGAGCAAGGCCCGGGAAGCGGTGTGAATAGCGGCTAATCCGGTGGAACACGCAGTTTGTACATTCACACTTGGACCTTTTAGGTTCAGCTTGTAAGACGTTTGGGTACACAAAAATTCTCTCCCGCTCAGGATAGATGCGAAGAAATCATTAACACTGAAGTTTGCACCGGAAAACTTGGCGAGCGCTTCCCACATAAAACCAGATGAAGCACCGGCATAAAGCCCAATCGCACCATTGTACCCTCGAACATTGTAACCCGCTTCTTCTATTGCTTCCCAAACACTTTCATGCAGAAGTCTGGTTTGAGGAGAAAGCAATTCTGCTTCGTCGGCAGAATATTTAAAAAATCCGGCATCAAAATATTCTTTCCCTTCCAATACACCACCTTTACATGGTACGTAATTCGGGTTTCCTGTGATCTGCGGATCAATTCCGGATTCTTCGAGTTCTTCCGGAGTGAAAAAAGAAATGGATTCTTTTCCGTTTCGGATATTCTCCCAGAATTCTTCAATGTTTGATGCCTCCGGAAATCTTCCGGACATTCCTATTACGGCTATTTCTAGACCTGTCAAATTACTCATCGTCGTTTAATAGTAGTTTCATAGAATCAAAAAGAACTTCTTTCGATTCTTCAATCATTTCTTCTGTTGCTGCATTGGATCCTTCATGAGATTCAAGATGGATTGCAAGTTTTTCTATAGTTGGGAACTGGAACAATTGCGCTACAGATACTTCCTGTTCCAGCCTATCCTGTAATTTTCGGAACACTTTCAGGAGTCGAATGGAATCTCCTCCGATCTCAAAGAAGTTATCAAGCGTGCTGATTTGTTCCGGTTTTATTTCAAGCACTTCTGCCCAAATGCTAACAATTTCTGACTCAACTTTTCCGGATGGTGCCACGTAATCGTTCCCGGTTTTCATACCTGCGCCATCAGGAAGTGGTAGATTTTTTCGGTCAATTTTTCCATTCGAAGTAACAGGAAGGGCCTCCAACTGCACAAATTGAGCAGGAATCATATACTCAGGTATGGTCTTCACTAACTCTTCACGTATCGCATTGACGCTCAGTTCACTATCTCCGATCACGTATGCCACCAATCGATTACTTCCATCTTCACTCGTATGGCAAATTACTGCAGCCTGGTTTACAATGGAAACAGCATTAATTGCTGCCTCAACTTCTCCCAATTCTATGCGGAATCCTCGGATTTTCACCTGATAGTCAATACGACCCATGTACTCCAATTCTCCATTCGGAAGCCATCGCGCCAAATCTCCCGAGCGATACAATTTCTCTCCTTCAAAAAACGGATGTGGGATAAATTTCTCAGCTGTCAGTTCTTCCCGGTTCAGATAGCCTTTCGACAGTCCTTCTCCACTTACGCACAATTCTCCGCTAACTCCCAATGGAACCAATCTTTGGTGTTGATCCAGAACGTAACATTTCAAGGTCGGAATTGGTACTCCGATATTGCTGATACCGGACGCGATCTCTTTTTCCCCAATTTCTTTATACGTAACATGCACCGTAGTCTCGGTAATTCCATACATGTTCACCAACTTCGAGTTCGGGTATTTTTCGTTCCACGATTTCAATCGTACCGGATGTAAGGCTTCTCCGCCAAAGATCACATAACGGATACTTTCCAGGTTTACCTCAGTGTTTGTTTCCGCTTCCACGAAATTGTAGAACGCTCCCGGGGTTTGATTCAACACTGTGACTTTTTCCTTTGCGGCGAGTGCTACAAACGCTACCGCATCCTGTGCTGTTGTCTTTGGAACAATAACTAGTTTTCCTCCAAGGAGCAGTGCTCCGTACATTTCCCAAACGGAAAAATCGAAGCAATACGAGTGGAACAACGACCAGGTATCCTTTTCGCTAAAATCAAAGCGATTAGTGTCATTGAACAACAAGCGAAATACATTGTGATGGCTGATTTGTACGCCTTTTGGTTTTCCTGTTGATCCTGATGTATAAATGATGTAACAACGATCTTCTGTTTCGTTGATCGGTTGCGGGTTTTCCGCAGAATAGACGGAACAATCGGTGCTGTCAACTGCTATCACCAGGGCATCTGTGGTGATCAATTCTTTGAACGATTCTTTGGTCAGAACTACGCTACAAGCACTGTCTTCGAGTGTATAATTGATGCGTTCTTGCGGGTAGTCCGGATCGATTGGCAAATACGTTCCTCCTGACTTCAATACACCGAGAATCGAGATAAGCATTTCGAAACTACGATCAAGAATAAGTCCCACGATCATCTCACGACCAACTCCACCATTTTCACGCAGAAAATGTGCCAATTGATTGCTCCGAAGGTTCAGCTCCCCATAGGTCATCGAAGCATCTTCCAGGATCAATGCCACGGCATCCGGGTTATTGGCAGCCTGCATTTCGAAGCGTTGGTGCAATAGACTTTTATGGTTTTGAATTGAATCAATTACGTTAAAATCTTCTGCTACCTTAGCTTGCGTGTATGTTTCATTAAAGGACTCCAATTGCTGCTTCTCCTCTGGGTTCAACAACTCGATTTCATATAAAGGCCCTGAAGGACAGTCCACAAAATAATTTAGAATGGTATAATAGAGTTCGATCAGTCTTTCTCCTGAAATACCGGATTTCAGTTCCCTACTCAAGGTCATGCTCACATTGAACAGTCCTCCTGTTTTGTTCACAGTGAAGTCAAGGACGGTGTTTGTTTTCTCCCAATCCAATTCACGGTCTGCATTTATCCCTTCAGTTGCATCCTGATTTACATCTCCGTTTTCAAGCCTATTGTAAATGTGGAAATCAACGTAATTAAAGATCACATCAAAAAACGGACTTCCCAAAGTGGAGTTTTCGCCGGTAATTTTAGCGATCTCAAGGAGTTCCAAACGTTCCTTATCCTTGAGGAGGTTTATTTTGTTATTGACTTTATGAATGAATTCCTGAACGGTGGATTTACTGCCAGTATCCAATCGAAATGGAATTGTATTCAGGAAACAACCGAGAATTTTATCTCCATCTTCTATTCCCGGTCTTGTGTTTGTAACAAGTCCTGTTACAATTTCATTTTCAACATTAAGCACATTGAGCAATTCCAAATATGCTCCGAAAGCCATCGTCTTCACGGAGACTCCTATGCTGGAAGCCGTTGCTTCCAAAGCCTTCAATCTTTCCTGACTCAGAGCACCGGAATAATTCGAAACGTGATCTGTTTGCGTGAAAAGATCGAGGCGCGTGTATCCTTTCATCTCATTCTTCCAGAAGGTAGTAAGACCTTCATTTTTACGGTCGATCAATGCTTCCACCACAAAATCTTTGTAGTCGGATTTCAGTGGTTCCGGCACATAATCCTGCGATTCTTTCAGGTTGAAATAGATGTTATTTAATTCGGTTATGAGTGAGGCATTACTCCATCCGTCGAGAATGGCATGATGAAACTGCCACGCAAATCCACACACATGCCGATCAAGCTGGAAGACCCTCATTCTCCAAAGAGGAGCCTGTGAGGTATCGAACGGATTTTTCAATCCATCCTCCATGTATGCTTTGATATTTTCCGTTTGTTCTTCTTGAGAAAGCCACGAAATATCTTTAAAATCCAATGGCAGACTAATACTACTGTAAACCAAATGAACCTCACTATTAAAATCTGCCAAATTGTACGCCGATCTCAGAATTGCGTGTTTATTGACCAATAATTCAAAGGCCTTCCGGAAAAGATCAAAATCAAAATCTTCAAATACCCTTTGGTAGAATGCCTGGTCGTGGTATACTCCTTCTGCCTGACTCAGAACCGATTCGAAAATCATTCCCTTCTCTATGGCGCTCATAGGAAATACATCTTCTATTCTTTCGGGTTCTGAAAGTTGTGGAGAAGCAAGTACTTCCTGTTTGATGGATTCGATCTCCGACAGAACTTCATCACGAAGAATCGTGTTTTCCTCCGATGCTTGTTTTAGTCCGGCTTCATTATTCTCGATGAACGAGGCCATTTTGAAAATCGTATCGTTCTTGTAGAGTGTTTGCAAGTCTATTTCAAGTCCCAGCTTTGCTTTGATGACCCCAGACATTCTGAGCACCTTGATGGAATCTCCACCCAGCTCAAAGAAACTATCCGTAACTCCAATGTTTTCCTGTTCGAGAACTTCTTCCCAAACTTCGATGAGTTGCCGTTGCGTTTCGGTTGTTGCCCCTACAAATTGTTCGTCTTTCAAGAGGCATTCACTGCTCGTTGCAGACAACACCTTCCTATCCAGTTTTCCGTTCGGGGACAATGGCATGTTCAGAACCTGATAAAACAGTCCGGGCACCATAAATTCAGGAAGCTCTTTTGCCAAGGTTGCTTTTAGCGATTGAACGGTGAGTGGCTGCGATAACACCACATAACCTGAAAGTGTTTTCTCCCCGCTCTCATTTTCTTTGGTCAACACCGCTGCTTCTTCAACGCCCGGAATAGTTCGCAGCGCATTTTCAATTTCACCGAGTTCTACCCGGTATCCTCTTATTTTGACTTGACTATCCTTGCGATCAAGATACAATAACTGTCCATCAGCCGTCCATTTTCCAATGTCACCGGTTCTGTAGATTTTTTTGCCTTTTTCGAAAGGGCTGTCCACAAACTTCTCTTCAGTTAATGCGGGATTGTTCAAATACCCGGTTGAAAGTCCGACTCCTCCGATGCAGATTTCTCCGCGAGAGCCCATCGGAACCAAATTCAAATGATCATCGAGTACATAAAGAATTGTATTCCAAATAGGCTTTCCAATGGGAATATGGCGGTCAGTACCAGTGGTGGTGTAATAACTAACGTCAATAGAAGCTTCTGTCGGACCATATAAATTGTGCAACGGAACATTCGTCAGACCATGCCAATCTCTAACATCAGCAAGAGGCAAAGCCTCACCACTTGTAATAATTCGTTGAAGTGATGCAATCTCATTGATCCCGGAATCTTTTAATTCGGAAATAAACGCCTTGAACATGCTTGGAACAAAGTGCATTGTATTTACATGGTGTTGCTCAATAAGCGTTAGTAAGCGCTTTGGAGATCGAACATCTTCCTCTGTGCAAACGACCATTGTGTTACCCCAACAAAGCGGTAAAAATATCTCCCAAACAGAGACGTCAAAGGTGAAAGCGGTTTTTTGCAGCACTGTTTCTCCGGGTTGAAAACGCAGTGCATCCCACATCCAATCAATTCTATTCACAACCCCCAGATGGTTCAATTTGCATCCTTTCGGATTTCCAGTAGATCCGGATGTATAAATTACATAGGCGAGATCCATGGGGCTGATAAGTACTCCCGGACGTTCGGAGCCATAAGACACCCCGGAATCGAGGTATTCACGAATCAATTCCGCAGAAATGGTGGTATGGCACTTACTGTTTTCCTCCATGTATCTGATCCGAGCTTCCGGGTAATCCGGTGAAATGGGAACATATGCTGCTCCTAACTTCACTACTGCCAGAATGGAAATGATCATCCACTCTCCACGAGACAACTTTACAGCAACTAGGTCGGTCTTGTTTACTCCTTTTGACTGCCTCAGAAAAGCCGCCAGACGACTGGATGCATCATCCAGTTCCTTAAACGTGAATTTTTTGTCCTGAAAAACCAGGGCGATGGCTTCAGGTGTTTGTTCCACGCGGTCATAAAAGAGATCAACCAATGTTTTATCCGTCGGAAATTCATGAGCGGTATCATTGAATTCATGCAGCAGCAACTCTTTCTCGCCAGCTGGAAGTAGGTTCAGTTCAGCAAGTCGCTTGGGAGCCGATTTCAGTCCGGAAATCATCGTTCTGAAGTAAGACACAAAACGATCAATGGTTTCAGGTAAGAACAACTTTGTTGCATAACCTACACTGAAGTGCATGGCGCCATTTACTTCAAATACTTCAATGGAGAGATCGAATTTTGTCAACTCTTCCCGATGTTGGCGATCTAGAAAATTATGATCCAGTTCAAAGGACTCATTCTGATTTTGCATCACCAATAAGACATCAAACAAAGGACTTCTACTTTGATCCCTGTACGCCAGCGACTTATCCACCAACTTTTCAAATGGGTAATCCTGATTTGCAAAGGACTGAACAACATTTTCTTTAACTTCTCTAAAAAAGTCGTCCAGCGATTTTCCGCTTTCCGGGTAGTTTCTCAGCGCAATCGTATTGATAAAAACACCGACAATTTCTTCCAGATCCTTGTGCTGTCTGCCAGCAATCGGACTACCGATGATGATGTCTTCATCACCGCTTAGTTTCGATAACCAAATATTTACGAGTGCCACAAGCGCCATAAACGATGTAAGCTCATACTTTTCGCGCAAGGCATCCACTACCGATTGCTCTTCGTCCGTTAAGCGGAACGTTACACTTCTCCCTTCAAAAGTTTGATGTTCAGGTCGTTCAAAGTCTGTTGGCAAGTCCAACACCGGAAGGCTTCCTGAAAACTCCGACAACCAATAGGTTTCCTGTTCTTTCAGGGTTTCCTGTTGCTTTGCACTCCCCAACCATTCAGAGTAGTCTTTAAACTGAAATGCTACGGGTGTCAGTTCTTTCCCTTCAAACAACCCTGTAAATTCTTTTTCCAATATATTTTGTGACACGCCATCATTGACAATGTGATGCATATCCAGTAGCAATACAAAATCATTCGTCAGCTCAATCAGCTTTGCTCTGATCAGTGGTCCTTCCGAAAGAACAAAGGGTCTAACAAAATCCTTTTGAATGGCTTCCAGATCATCTTCAGATGCCGAGGTATGCTCCAATTTAAAATCAAACTCCGGTAGAATTCTCTGAACCGGAACCCCGTTTTCCATTACAAAGGAGGTGCGCAAACTTTCGTGACGCTGAATCAGGGATCGTAATACACCTTCAACGTGCGCTACATCTACTTCACCTTTCAAAAGAATAGGCATCGGCATGTTATACGCTAGCGACTGTGGCGCAAACTGATGAATCATGTACAGGCGGTGCTGCGAAGGAGCCAAAGGATAGGACTCTTTTTGCGGTGCTTTGGGGATATGCTGAACTTGCGTCTTTTCAGCTATTTCAATCAATCTGGCAATTTCACGAATAGTTGTGTGTCGATACATTTCAGCCACAGAAACCGCCACTCCATAGCTATTGTAGATTCTGGAAAGTAGTTTGGTTATCATGAGTGAATGACCTCCCAAACTGAAAAAATTATCGGTAACCCCGAATGTATCTTTTTTAAGAAGATCCTTCCACCAAGCTAGCAATTGTTCTTCCATTTCATTTTGAGGCACGATAATCTGGTTTTCAGAATGATATTCCTCCATTGAAGAAAGAAGCTTTCGGTGGTCAATCTTACCATTTGGCGTGTGCGGAAGCTCGCTCATTCGAACAATCGATTCGGGAATCATATACTCGGGTAATTCCTTACGAAGCGTCATCTGAATATCAACTGATCCGGTTCCACTTTCTGGTGTAACAAAGCCTATCAGTGATTTATGTCCGTCATCGTATTCCTTTACCAAAACAACTGCTTCATGAACATCAGCATATTTTATCAACTGTTGCTCAATTTCTCCCAATTCAATCCGATGGCCACGAATCTTTACCTGATCGTCAATTCTTCCTAGGAAATCCAATCCGCGAGCTTGTGAATAGCGACATAAATCACCCGTTTTGTAAACACGGCCTTTTCCGAATGGATTCTGAGCAAATTTTTCTGCAGTCAGTGCTTCACGATTCAAGTATCCGCGCGCAACTCCCGGACCACCGACCCAAAGTTCTCCTACAACACCTTCTGGAACGAGGTTTCCTTCAGCATCTACTACGTAATATGGGCTGTTACTTATCGGATGTCCAATAGGGATTGAATCACCTTCTTCATTACTAGTAGCCTGATACCAGGTTGAAAATGTTGTGTTTTCCGTTGGACCATAGCCATTTTGCAGCTTTATTTCCGGGTAGAGGTTCACAAACTTCCGGAAATGACTCGCAGATACTTTTTCTCCACCAACCAAAACCTGTTTTGTCGTCTTAAACGCTCCAGGGTTTTCATCCAAAATGGTATTGAACAATGTGCTTGTAATGAAAAACCCATCAATTTTACGATTTTCTATTTCCTGCCCGAAAAGCATTGGATTTAGCAGTAAATCTTTGGATGCGATAACCATTGTTCCTCCGTTGAGAAGCGGCATATAAAACTCAAAAGTCGCTGCATCAAAAGCGTAATTAGAGAGACCAAAAACCCGTGAGTTACTGGAATCGTAGAAATTCGTGTTTTTTACCAGACGCACAATTGACTGCTGTTCAATAAGTACTCCTTTTGGTTTTCCTGTAGAACCGGAAGTGTAAATAACGTAAGCCAGATGTTGAGGGCTTCCTATGGAATTAGGATTTTCTGAAGAAAATGTCATTTCCTCTTCCTGAAATGCACGTACCAGATCTGCCGTTATAACACATTGGCTCTGGCAATCGTCGAGTATGAATTGAATCCGCTCTTCCGGGTATGAAGTATCAATCGGAACATAGGCTCCTCCTAGCTTAAGGATCGCAAGAATTGCAATGGTAAACCACTCATTCCGGTCTAACTGAACTGCGACCAATTCCTCCTCCTGAATGGAATATTCTTTCTGTAAGAAACGTGCAAAGCGGTTGACTTTAGCATTCAGTTCGTCGTACGAAAACGTTAATTCTCCAAATTCAATGGCACTATTATCAGGCGTTTTTTCAACTTGATTTTCAAACAGAGCGATAACCGTTTTGTCTGAAGGAAATTCTTCCAAACAGGAATGCGCATTTTTTAGATACGCTTGCTGTTCCTCTTCATTCAATAAGCTAAGCGTTCCAATAGTCTGTTCGCTATCAAGCGAGATCGCGTTCAAGAGCGATTTAAAATACCCCAAAAACCGCTCTATCGTTTTCGCCTGAAATAAATCGGTGGCATAACTTACGGTCAATTGCATTCCATCTGTAAACTGATTCACCTCCAATGTCAAGTCTACTTTAGCACTGGTTGGCTGATGTTGCGAAAGTTCCGTTTTGGGCATGGACAGGTTATGCTGCTGCAAGGAAAATAACACATCAAACAGCGGATTGCGACCCGGAGTTCTGGAAGACAAAACGTTTTCTACAAGATCTGCAAAAGGGTACTCCTGATTTTCAAACGCAGCAAGCAGATTCATCCTGGTTTCAGCGAGGTATTCTTTTATCTTTTTGGAAGATTCGGGAGTGTTTCGAATAGCCAGGGTATTGATGAACAGGCCGAAAATATCCTGAACTTCCAAGCGCTCTCTTCCTGAAACCGGACTTCCCAGTACCACATCATTCGAACCAGTCAGTTTTGATATCCACACAGAAAATAGTGCTGTTAGCGCCATATATGGAGTGAGGTCGTGTTCCGTGCAAATTGCCTGAATTTTGCGGTACTCTTCTGCGGTAAATCTCACATCAACCTGCAGCCCCTGGAAACTTTGAACCACGGGTCTTTTAAAGTCACAAGGAAATTCCAATGGTGCCGGTTCTGTTTCGTAAACGCTACGCCAGTATTCTCCCTGTTTTTTCAGTTTTCTAAGGCTTTCATCCGTTTGAAGAGAAGCCACATAATCTACATATCTGTATTGAACAGGATCAAGGTCTGCTCCTTGATACAGCAGCGAAAATTCATTCTGCAGGATTTGCTGCGAAACACCATCATTGATTATGTGATGTATATCCATTAACAAATACTCGTCTTTCTCCGTGAGGATATGTTCAGCACGTATCAGGCAAGGCTCGCCAAGATCAAATGGTTGGATAAAGTCCTGAGCGATTTCATCCAACTCTGACAATGCACAACTTTTCACACTCAATTTAAAGGGTGTATGCTCATGAATTTTCTGGACTGGCGTCTCATTTATGAGGTGAAATGAAGTCCGCAGATTTTCATGACGATCAATCAATTTCAGAAAAGCAGATTCAATTCTGTCAGAATCCATTTTTCCTTCCAGTTTAATCACCGAAGGCATATTGTAAGCAGTGCTTTCATTATTGAAATTCTGCAACATGAAAAATCGATACTGCCCGGATGTAAGCTCGTAGTATTCCTGCTGCTGCGCTTTTGCCATTGCGCCTTCACTATCAGAAGGTTGCATTTCTTCCAGAAACCTTACTATTTCGGGCTTGTGAGTTTTGATCTGCCCTATCAATTCGGGCGTCAGAGCACCATCCGGCGCTTTGATTTTCAAACTCCCTTCATTCAGTACTATTCGAATGTTCTTTTCCTTCAATTCGGAAAGCAAAGTATCAATAGTCATATCTCAATCTCGTTTAAGTTTAGGTCTTCGGTAATTTCTTCTTGCAACCATTGCTTGTTGCTAATAAATGTTGCCTGATCTTTGAGCACAGGGCGTTCAAAAATATCGGCGAGTGACATTTCACAATTCAATTCGTTCTTTACCCTGAGGCTCAGTTTTGTTACGGTTAACGAGTTTGCTCCTGCATCAAAAAAGTGGTGATTAATCCCTATTTGCTCCGGGTTTTCCTGTAGCAATTCTGACCAAATCTGCACCAGCTTCTCTTGCAGTTCATTTTCCGGTGAAACATACTCCATGCTTTTCTGAAACTGTGGTGCAGGTAATTTGCTTTTGTCGAGTTTCCCATTTTTCGTAACCGGCAAAACAGCTATTTTTTCGAATCCTGAAGGAATCATATATGAAGGAACCTCATGCTTCATGAACTCAAACAATGCATCTTCACTCACTGCAGAATCGCTTAGATAATAGGCGTACAGGTATTTGTTCGCATCATTTCCCCAGGCAACAACCACAGCGTCTTTAATGGAAGGTTGTTTTTTCAATGCGTTCGAAACCTCTCCAAGTTCAATTCGATATCCCCGGATTTTAACCTGATCATCAATTCTGCCAAGGTATTCCAATTCGTTATCCGGCAAGCCTCGAACTAAATCTCCTGAGCGGTATAACCTTTCCTGAACACCGTTTAATTCCCTCCAGATAAAACGCTCTTTGGTCAGTTCTTCACGGTTTAAATATCCGCGCCCCAATCCATGTCCTGAAACATACAACTCTCCCGGTATACCTTCCGGTACAGGCTGTCCGTCTATTCCAAAAACATGTGCTTTCAGCGTTGGAAGCGGTTTTCCTATATTGCAGGTGTTTTCTCGGATGTCTTCGTCGGTGATTTCTTTGTACGTGATAACTACACTTGTTTCCGTAATACCGTACATGTTGACCAATTGGCATGATTCAAACTTCTTTCTCCAATTGGTGAGAAACTCCGGATACAATGCCTCACCTCCAAAGATCAAAAAGCGAATGCGGTTGTTGATTTCCGCTTTGATGATTTGCTCCTGCAAAATCTTAAATACGGATGGCGTGAGGTTCAAAACGGTTACCTGACTTCTTTGTAACAATTCCGCAAATTGTTCCACATCTTTCGTGGTTTCTTCTGGAACCACCACAAGTTCACCTCCGAACAATAATGCTCCATACATTTCCCAAACGGAAAAGTCGAAACAGTAGGAGTGGAAAAGTGTCCAGACATCAGAATTGTTGAAATCGAATATTGACCCGGAATTAAACAACAACTGAATGACATTCGAATGCTCGATTTGCACTCCTTTGGGATTTCCAGTGGTGCCTGATGTATAAATAATGTATGCGAGATCAGAAGGTTTCGAATTTGCTCCAATGTAGGATTCACTCAACTGATCTTTTTCAAGATAGAAGTTATTCAGCAGTTTTTGATCGATCGAAATCTTGGAACCGGCATCTTTTTCGATATAGCTTATACGCTCTTCCGGATATCCAGGATCTACCGGAACATAAGCTGCTCCAGACTTCAGCACGGCTAAAATAGCTACCAGAAGCCACTCGCTTCGCTCTAGTTTAATCGTGATTAAATCATCTGTGTTTATTGCATAGTGCGTATGGATGTAATTTGCCAGCTGATTGGAAAGCACATCCAGTTGCTGGTACGTAAGTGTCTTTTCCTTGAAGCGGACTGCTACAGATGACGGCGTTTCCTTCACATGTTTGGAAAATGCTTTAGTTATCGTCATGTCTTGCGGATATGATCCATAACCACCTGCTTGGCTAATGCGCAACAAATCGTGTTGACTCATTCCGTGAAGTGACTTCAGTTCTGTTTGTGGGTTTTGCACAAATTGCGTCACTACAGACTTGAATCGATTGAGTGTTTCCTGAATAAACTCCTGTGAGTAAAGTCTGGAATTGTACTTTATTTGAACCGACAATGCATCGGATCCAGGACCGAATATCAGGTTGAAATCATAGTTGGTTTCTTCCAGAACCTCTACCGCAGAAACAGAAAGTTGCGACTTCATTTCTTCGGAAGATTCTTTAACGGCGTAATTCTCAATGACCATAATATGATCCATGAGGTTCCTGCCCAAGCTGCTCTGCGATTGAACATCTGCCAGGTTCATATAATGGTGACTATTGCCCTCTATCGATTGTTTTTGAAGGTTCTTCAAAAGTGAAAGCGGGGTGTCTGATTCTGCGTATGTTACACGAATTGGAATTGTATTAATAAACAATCCTATCATTTCATCCACACCATCTAGAACAGCAGGCCTGCCTGAAACAACCGAACCATAAACTACGTCTCGCGAGTAGTTGTATGTAGCAAGCAAATATCCCCAGGCACCTTGCAAGAAGGTACTCAGTGTAATGGAAGCGTTTCTGCAAAACAGATCAATGGTTTGGAAGAGTTCATCGCCAATAAGGTCAGTGATTTCTTTCTCTTCCACTCTCCGATTTTCAAGATTCTTAAATTGCGAAGGAACGATTGCCCTTTCTTGGTAGCCATCCAGCAGTTCCTTCCAGTAACTAACCGACGCTTGCTGATCTACTCCGGCCAACCACTTGATATACTCGGAATAAGGTTTTGGCGTATTTAATTGAGGTACTTTGCCTAGCTTGTGACTTCCCAGAATTTCTACGAAATCATTGATCAAAATGCTCACGCACCAGCCATCCATCAATATATGATGCGAGCTCCATATAAACTCAAAATCATCTATTGCCAATTGAACAATTGTGAGACGCATCAAGGACGCATCATTCAGATTGAATCCTTGCGTTCTTTCTTCTGCTTTAAACTGCAGTAAGTCGAACTGTTGGTTTTGACCATCAACGAACTCAAAATTTGGAGCAACGGATTTTCGAACCACCTGCAATACACGTCCGGCAAATTGCTCTGTGAAACCTGTTCTCAGGGCTGCATGCCTTTCTACCAGTTCGGCATAGCTTCGTTCAATCAATTTGACGTTTTGTTCACCGGTAACGCGGTATGACGTTTGGTTTACATACTGCGTGCTATCCCGCGATAATGACCAATGAAAGTAAATCCCTTCCTGAAGTGGGGAAAGTCCATAAACGTCTTCAACCTCCTTATTTTTATTGAGTATCTCCAGTTCTGCAACAGTGAGATCCTTGAATGTCAAATCGGATGGAGTCAACTGCCCTTCCGGTTCAGCTTCCAACGCATCCAACAGTGAAATCAACGCCTTTTTATACCTGCCGGCAAGCAGTTCCATAGTGCTGTCATCAAAAACCTCCTGAGCATATTCCATAGAGAGTTCCAGCTGATCGTTCATGTGAATTCCACTAATATTCAGAGCGGTTTCACTGTTGTTTTTGAGAGAAACAGCATTGCCTGCCGATTCATCCAAAACTTCGAAAATGCCATTCTCTTTATCTTGATCAAAACTTCCCAAATAGTTAAACTCTACCTTTGGTGTTTCGAAGGCAAGGGTTGTGTTTTCTATGAAACGTAAAATCCCGTATCCAATTCCTTTATTCGGGATTCTCCGCATGCTGTCTTTCACTGCAACTAAAGCTTTCAATGGATCGTTTGAACACTGTTGTATATCCAGTAAAAAGGGATAAATTGATGTAAACCAACCTACCGTTCTGCTCACATCAAGATTTCGTCCAACATCTTCCCGACCATGGCCTTCCATACGTATCATGGTGCTCTCTGCACCAAACGTATCTTTTAATGCCAACCCCAAAGCTGTTAATAACAGATCGTTCATGTCGGTTCCAAATGCTTTGTGCGAAGTTGTCAAGGCTCGTTGCGTATCCGGAACATCCAGCTTGAAAGCAATACGACCATTCGTTTTAAAACGATTCAGGAACGTTTCATCTTTCCAGAAATCATCTTGTTGCAGCGTGCTTTGCGCCGACCAATAATTGCGTTCCTTTTCACGAGTTGTTTCTGAGTAGTAAGCTCGTTGCGCATCAGACCAGGAACCGTAAGTATCTGTTTTTAGTGGTAATTGCGGATTTTCTCCTGCCTGAATTTGGGTAAGCAGCGTTTCCAAATCTTCCAGAAGAATGCGCCAAGACAGACCATCAATGATCAAATGGTGAGCTACCAAAAGAACACGATAGGCATCTGAACATTGGAACACCCCAACTTTGATCAATGGCCCTTCGGAAAGATCAAACCCAGATTGTAGCTGGTTTCCCAGTCTTTCAATTTCTTCTTTGGTATTCTCGCTTGCCACCAGATTGAAGTGTTCGACCGAAATGCCGGTTGCGTCAGAAGGTTTGATTGTCTGTTTCCAGGCACCGTTTTTCTCTTCATAAACCGCTCTAAGAATATCGTGGTGCGACATTAAACAGCGCATCGCCTGCTCCAAGTTCACCACATATTGTGCATTCATTTTTAGCACAAGGGACTGATTGTAGTGCTCACGTGCAACAAGGCCTGCATCGTTGAAAAAGAACGATTGAATAGGCGTAAGATCTGCATCTCCCGACCATTCGGACTGATCTATGGAAACAGTCTCCTGTCGCAACGTAGCGGCGAGTTCCTTAAGAACCGGGATTTTAAGAATGTCTTCAACTTTTAGATTGAAACCCAGTTGCTTTAGTTTTGAAACAACAAGTATACTTTTGATCGAGTCACCCCCCAGATCGTAAAAGTTATGGTTTACGCTGACTTTATCCCGTTTAAGAACCTCCTGTATGGCTTCCACCACAGCAATTTCTTCCTGTGTTTCCGGTGCGCAATAATCGGTATCTATCGTTGCCCCTTTAAAATCAGGAAGTGGAAGTTCATTCTTTTTAACTTTTCCATTGTCACTGATAGGAAACCGCTCCATCCGAACAAAGTAGATAGGAACCATATAATCGGGAACAACGGACCTTAGAAATGTTCGAATCCCATCAATTTCGGGGTTTTCTTTGGAAATATAATAACCGACCAGGCTATTTTCACCCGAATCATCCGTAATAACTGTCACAACAGCATCCTCAATTGGTTCGTATCTGAGAAGTGCTTTTTCCACTTCAGCAAGTTCAATCCGGTATCCACGAATTTTAACCTGATTGTCTTCACGACCAATAAACTGAATGGTTCCGTCGGACATTCTTCTTCCCAAATCTCCGGTGAGATAAAGACGACCTTCGCCATTCGGGTTGTCAATAAATTTCTCACTTGTTTGTTCCGGATCATTCAGATAACCAATGCCCAGTCCCACTCCTCCGGTACAGATTTGCCCTACAGTTCCCGGAAGAACGTAGTGCAACTCCTCATTTAAAACATATAAGTCATATCCCTGAATAGCTTCATCAAAAGTGAGACCTGCTGTGCAATTGGAAATCACTGAATCGATTGCTGTTTCCGTTTGCCCGTACACATTGAACAGATTATACCCTTTAGCCACGATTTGATCTCTAAGCTGGTCGTTCAATTTATCTCCTCCGCAAAGCACGTAGTCAAGTGACTTTAGCTTCTCTTCTTCGAGAAAATATGTTTTAAGCAAGTCTGGAATTACCTGAATAAACGTGATTCCATTTGCTTCCAGGTATTGAAGAAACGCGGACTTGTTCATGGATGTTTCCATAGAAGGAACAAACAGCGTAGCACCGGCCAGCAATGACGAAAAAATTTCCTGAAAGGCAATGTCAATTGTGAGGTTGGTAATTTGGACAATCCTTGTATTTTGATCGATGGCATACTTCTTTTCATACCAAAGAAGCAAATTCAGGATGCTTTTGTGATTCACCATGATACCTTTTGGCTTGCCCGTTGTTCCTGAAGAAAACATGATGTAGAGCAAGTCATCCGGATCGGGTTTGATTCCCGGATTCTCTGTAGAATAATTTCCTGCATCTAAAGCATCAACTATGCAAACTACGTTTTCAAGGCCTTCGGCCAGTTGTTTTTCTTTTACCAGCAAAAAACGTGAATCACTGTCGGCAAGAATGCTCTTTTTTCGTTCGAGCGGGAAAGTACTATCAACCGGAACATAAGCACATCCGGCTTTTAGCACTGCTAATACCTGGATCACCTGTTCTATTGACCTTCCACCAACTATTCCAACGCGTTCACCGGGTCTCAAGCCACGTTCCACTAAATAATGGCACCATTGATTGGCACGCTCATTTAGTGCTTTGTAAGAAATGGTTTCCCCTTCGCAATTCACCGCGATTTGTTCGGGTTTTTTGTCCACCACTTCTTCAACTCTTTCCACAAACCCTTTTTGGAAATCAATTTGTTCCGTGATTTGTTTGCCGGTAAGTGGAGATAACACCTCTTTTTCTGTGACAAACCTTACGTCTGAAATTGTTAATTCGAGATTGAAGACAATTGAATCCAGAATTCTGGTGAAATGCAGTAGAAGTTGGTTGGCATTTTCAAGGGATAGTTGTGTGGTATCGAAATCCAGTTGAATGGTTACTTCATGTTCTTTTTCTACAATTGAAAACAAAAGTGCAACCATTGTTCCCAAGTCCAGATCACGGGTAAACCCTTCCAACTGCAGTCCTGCGTAAAACCCCTCACTTTTTCCCATTTTGTGAAAAAGGTTCACTACATCGAAGTCGGCGTGTTGAACAACAGTAAGGAAATCTTGGTGAATTTTTCCAAGCAAAGACTTTATCGTTTCTTGCTTGTTGCACACAACTTCGGAAACAATTAAATCATTCTGAACTGAAAGAAGCTGTTCGAATTCCGGAAGCGATGAAACAACCGTTAATTTCGTCTCTTTTGTATATTTATGAAGCAGAATGTACAACGCTGCCAATCCTATTTTATACGCGTTTACCTGCTTTCCTTTTGTCACATTGGCAAACTGCTTTCCTGTATTTTCCGGAAGAGTACAGACTACCTGCTCACGTCTACCATCAACTTCATTGATTGAAGAAAAACCCAGTTGCACCGGCATCATTTGCTTCAATCGATTGTCCCAAAATTCCTTAAGAACAAGTGCGTTTAATGTATTCTCTTGCGATGTACTTTGCATGATTTACTAATACTTAGTTGAAGTAATTACCCGCGAGTCGGAATCAGACCGAAACGCTCTCGATTTGCGAAGATCTGTGGTAATATTGACACGCTTTAACCAGCGCCCTGTGCCATCGTACAACGGTTTGAAGGCTTTTCTTCCATGGACCAAAAAGTAGTTGTCAATGAAACAGAAGTCGCCCGATTGGAAATAAACATCCTCCAGATTTACATTCAACTGAAGCGCTATTTCATTCAACGCATTTTGACCAACTTCATCTCCGGAAACCACTTGCATAAATGCAGGGTCAATTCTTAAATATGGATCATTTGATGCTCCGAACAATACCGATTCCGGCTCATCTGTTCCTTCTTCATTCTCGAAGTTTTTATCTTTTTCAAAAATGAACCGATCCTGTAGCAACACCTCTTTGGTGGCAGGGCTAAGCTCGAAGGATTTCAAGGAACCCAAACGCGTAGGCGCCTGTTCATGATTTCGTATACATGTCAATCCTACATAATCTGCACGATACGGATGAAAGGCTTCTTCGGTATGGAATGCCAAATCAACGGTGCTTCCTGTACTCAATTGCTCCCGTTCGTTAGCCTGTAATGGAAATACGTCATTAATAATATCTCCTCCGCGTTGCGAACTCCATCCAAATACATCTCCCAGAATTGATGACATCAAAATGAGCAGCAAATCACTGTCGGTGTTTCGTTTGGCGAGCCTGCTTTCTTCCATAGACATCGGGGTTCTGCCGGAATCTGAAAAATCTATCCCCCGAATAAGAATTGCTCCCGGCGATCCGTTACTATACCTGAACGCAGATAAATACTCAACCAGTCTTTCGGGCAATCTATATCCAAAGGTTCTTGCTCTTTTCAAAAAGTCCGGACTTTCAAAGTCATCGGTAACCTCTTTTAATTGTTCTACCAGTTCCTTGATCTCGAGAAGCTCATTTTCGCTCACTGTGAACAGGTTGTATGTCGAGTGCTTCGTTGCGGATTTACTATTTTTAGTATCTATTATCAGTGTCATAGCGGTGTAATTGTGCGGTTAGTTAAAGTCATCTTCAAGATCCAGACTGTATACGTTGGTCGTCAACTGAAGATTACTGTTCAGTTGAATTAAAGGCGTTTCCGGATCAAGGATTACCTGTTCGATAATTACTTTCAAGCGTTCACACAGCATTTGCGCATCTGTATCGTCCAGTTTTCCAGTATCATAATGAAACACTCCCTGAACGGAAGTTTCTATTTCTCTGAATTCAAACATCATTGACGGGAGCGTTTCTGCCCTGAACGCATCGCGATCCGTCAAATAAACAATTCCCAAATCAACCAAATCACTGTTTAAAAGTGACGGGGTATACCGCTGGTGTTTCGCTCCGATTTGCAGTGCCCGCATTTCGTTTTTCAGGGTAACAACTGCGCTTTCTTCTGGCTGAAGTTCATGCTCTGCAAGTAGCGGAAGTGATGTTCCTTCAACATTCTGATAACATGCCTGAATGTAATTGGTCGTGCCCTGCCACTTAAACATAAGTGTTCTGATAAGCGCTGCATAACATGCCAGTTTGGAACACTGCAATTGTCCTTGAAGTGCTGCAAGTGACGACGATTGCTGTAGATCTATTTCAAATGATACGGTACCACGTCCAGTGCCTTCAGTCTGGACTTTATTCCAAACCAGCCCTCCAATTTTGGTGCGTTTCCGAGACCAGTAGCTAGCTTGAATCAAATTGATGGTATCCATGTTCTCAATAAGCGAAAGATCACTTATCGTACAATCAGGGTTAGAAAGGATTGCATCAAGCACTACATGGAAATTCCGGATCAGCTCCTGAATATGCTGTTCGTCATAAATATTTACGTTGTAGTTCATATCGAAAGCGAGAAAGTCTTCTTCGAACTGGAACCCAATATCCAGATCAAATCTAGAAAGGGCAACGTTGTTTTCCTTCATTTTGCGAATATCCTTTGACTTGGCTTCGAACAAATCTGATGCACCTATCTTGTTGTCAAGTGTGATCATCACATCAAATACCGGATTTCTACTCGTATCGCGTTTAACATTCAAGTGTTCCAGAACCCGGTCAAAGGCGTAATTTTGATGCGAAAAATCGTTCAGTGTATTGGCGGCAACACGTTCAAAGAAAGCCTTGAATGACGTCTCCGGATTTAATTGATTGCGCAGTGCGAGTGTGTTGATGTAGAATCCAATCTGATCCTGCAATTCACTTCTTTCACGGCCTGACACAGGAGTTCCGATAATGAAATCTGTATCGTACGTATACTTGTGCAGCAATACATTCCAAACGGCAAGCAATCCAATAAACGGGCTTCCCTTTAACTCTTTGCACAATCGTTCAAATTTCTCTGTTTGGGCAGGAGATAATTTGGAGAACAATGTATTTCCATTCATTGTGCGCACCGCAGGTCTTTCTGAGGCAATTGGGAGATTCAAAACAGGTAATGCCGGAGACAAACGTTTCAACCAATACTGCTTTTCATTTTCGATTGCTGCCGTTCCATGCTGTTTCTTTTCCCAAGCAGCATAGTCTTTGTACTGAATCTCAAGCGGTGCAGGTATTGTAGTTGTTTGACCCAAGCGGAAGTTATAGAAATCAATAACGTCTTTGCTGAGAATATTCATCGACCAGCCATCACTGATTATGTGATGCAAACAATAATAGAATGCAAATTCGTTTTCACCAACCTGTAACAGCGTTGCACGGATCAATGGACCTACAGACAAATCGAATGGTTCCTTTGTAGCTTCGAGGACAAAATTCATCACAGCGCTTTCCGGATCCTTTTCTGACTTTAAGTCGAGGGTATCTATTGAAAAATCAAATTGATCGGGTTCAATAACGTATTGCCAAACCTCTCCATCCTTTTCTTTGAATACCGTTCTAAGAATTTCATGTCGTACGATGGCATCATTTAATGCGACTTTCAGCACGTTGATATCTGTTCCGGATTTCAGCCAGACAACAGCCGGTATGTTGTAAGAAAGTTTATTGCTTTCAAATTGATCCAGCACCCAAAGTCGTTTTTGTGCATCAGACAATGCGTAGCATTCCTGCTTGTCAATCGCGAACATCTCATCCTGAGCAACGTGGGCACATTTTTCAATTAAATGAGCCTGTTCTTTCAAAACACTGGATGCAAATACGTCTGTGAAAGCAAGCTTTACTTTGAATTGATTTCGCAGTTCCGCAATCAACATGGTTACTTTAATACTGTTACCGCCTATTGCAAAGAAGTCGTCGTTGAGACCAACTTGATCTACTTCAAGTACCTTCGTCCAAATTTCTGCCAATTTCTTTTCTAACCCACTGACCGGTGGAACGAATTCCTGTTTACGATTTCGTTCACCTGCAAGGCCTTCAACCAATTCTTTTCTATCGATCTTGCCATTGCTCGTTACTGGAAATACGCTTTTCTCATAATAGGTATCAGGAATCATAAATTGCGGCAGATGCTTCTTCAATTCGGACTTAATTGCTGCCTCGCTGACCAACGAATTGGAAATATAGAATGCAACGAGTTCTCCTGAATGTGCCAGAACCACTGCCTCCTGAATAAACTCGAGTTCTTTCAGTACATGTTCAATTTCTCCCAACTCTATACGATATCCTCGAATACTTACCTGATCGTCTTTTCTTCCTGTAAAATGGATGTTTCCTCCTGTTGTCCACCTTCCAAGATCTCCTGTGCGGTACATGCGCTCTCCGTCTCTGAACGGATTTGGAATGAAGCCATTGTATGCAAGATCCGCTTCGTGTAAATATCCCTTTGCCAGTCCCGAACCTCCGATACAGATTTCACCATTTACTCCAAACGGAGCCAAATCTCCATTTTCTGAAAGAATGTATATTTCCGT
>Ga0302296_1000585_pt1 | contig 29913 bp, 20 predicted proteins | sample III_Fen_N3_1_FD_194546 | JGI IMG/M metagenome (GOLD analysis project Ga0302296, IMG submission 194546) | Peat permafrost microbial communities from Stordalen Mire near Abisko, Sweden - III_Fen_N3_1 | ecosystem: Environmental > Terrestrial > Soil > Wetlands > Permafrost | place: Sweden: Abisko...
TCCATCACTGGTATTCCGTTGACAAAACAGATTGAAATAAGTATCAATCAAAAAAAAACTATATCAAAGAACGCTTTTGATAGCAATATATCAATCTTCCGAACACTCGTAATTTGCAATCCGTGCCTTATTCAACTTGCAATATTACATACTTTTATCTCTGCTTTGTATTGGCACAGATTGACGCTCGGCTCTGCCGCTTGGTTTACCAAGAAATCTGCGCCAGCGTGGTAGCCGCGCCAGCTGGGTTACCAAGAAATCCTCGCCAGCTGGAGCTATAAAAGCCACTGCAAGGCACTGTAAAAGTAATTCGAACTTGTTGTGGCTTTTTTGCTTTTTGGACGATTAATTTTATAAAAAATATAGTTGATATAGATTTTACATAACTAAAGATTAATATCCTAGAGCCATACGATACAAATGTGGGATACAATATAAGGGTTCTTTGTTAGGAGTGAACTCGTTTTCATCTCTAAGTATTCCAATTCTGACTAGATTTCTGGCGACAATATTAACTTCTCGTTTGCTGCAATCCCAATATATTTTTAAGTCAGCACTAGTTGAACGAATTTTCTTTCTTTTAAGGCGATTGATGAACGGTTGCAATTTAGGATATTCAGCTAATACAGTATCTAATTTTGTCTTTGATACTTCTTTTAAAGCCAACCATAAAGCTTTCTCACTAATGAAGCAATTGCTATCATAAATATCTCCTTCACTGATAAATTTGATCTCATGTTTAATTGCAGTATTTATCAAATGAATTAATTCTCTTGGAGTTGCATTCTTATTACCATCTTCAATCTTACATAGAATCCATTTGAAGTTAAATTCCCCTTTTTGAGCAGTTTCTTTAGGGAAAATACTCTTAAAAAACTCTAATTGAGCTTCTTTGGACATTAGAGTTCCTTTACTGAAACCATAATAATTGATGAGTTCTTCATTTTGAATAAATCGCGACATAATCAAATGCAATAAAGCACTTTCATCCCATGTAATTAATTCCTTTTTAGTAAGATGACTGGCTTCACGAAATCCATCATCGATTATTCTATTCCAGATATCATCTCTAAAAAAAATAAGTAGTCTAATATTATTATATCCCATGATATCAATGTAAACTTGGAATAATGTTTTTAATGCTGTAGCTTCGAGTTCGAAATTTTCTTGAAAAACAGCATCGAGTCTATCAATCGCAACCCATATTTTAAAACCACTTTCATTTAACGAATTATCCAGGCATTCTAATAAATAGTCAATTGAAACTATTCCTTTGTCAGCTAATTTAGTTGACGGTTCGTTTAATGAAATTTTCACTCCTATCTTATCAATCATTCCTGAATTTTCATTCAATGATATATTAGGTTCAATCGAACTAATGCTTTTAATATAATCACGAACCATTTTAACCATAGCAGAAAAACTAGATCTACGTGGAATCAGATTTGAATCTTGAAGTTTCTCTATTACAATTTTCAAATATTGGTCATCGTAATCAAATTCTATTAGTTTTTAACATATTATTAGAACGAAATATAACTTCCAAATACTTTTGAACTCCTCAGCACCTGTTGGTGGAGTTGTTGATAAGTCCTTAAATGCAACAGTCCCTCTAGGATTTTCAGCAAAAGCTAAAATTCCATTCTTTTCAAATACATCGTCTGCTTGATTTGCTAGATAATTATAGATTGCGCTCTTGCCAGAACCTTTGCAACCAAACACAATGTCAATATCATTATTCAAAATTTGTTCCCATAAATATGTTTTTATGAAATACTTACTTAAACCTTCAATTTCTTGTTCAGCAATTCTTTGACCGACATTAGTTCTTTTTAAAACTTCAAGTTTTTCCATACATGTGTTTTTGTTGGTAGATTTATTTAGATTTTAATATATATTCCTTTTTCTTCTCATTAAATCTAAGTTTAACCTTATCAGCATAAATATCAGGATATTTATTTTCTCCAGTAGTCAATATTACTTGATAATGACCAATAATATCATTTTCATTTTTCTTTGAAAGGTCCAATGCTAAGTCCAATAATTGTAAATTTTCCTTCAAATTATCATCATCAATTCCTACAGCCTCAGGAGTATCTATTAACAAAAAGTGTGGGTGTTTAACCGTCTTCATTTTTAGTCCTAGACTTAAACAAGTAAAATAATACATTAGCCTTTTAGGTACATCTGCACTTTTATTCTTATAAGCTCCATTGTCAATATATGGCATATAATCTTCATCAATCATAGCATTTTCACTCTTATACGATGATTTATTCATCAATTCATTATAGATTTCATTAAATGCGCTAATAGTCATTTTATTATCGTTTTCAAATCTAAACTTCAACGCTACATACTCGGCATTTATTCTTTTTAACTCAGCGTCTTTCATACTTAAATCAGCCTCGTAAGATTTTTTCTTTCTCAATATTGCCAACACGTTTTCATTATCAATGATTTCACGATTTATATCGTTAATTTTTTTGTTCAATGAATCTACAAATTGAGAATTACCAGAATATTCAATAGAATGTATTATGCTTTTCAATTTTTCTTTTAACTGTGTAGATCTTTCAATATCTCCTTTTAAATCATCTTCTAATTTTCTAAGTTCTTCATTGTAAGACTCTAGACCAGTTTGAATAGTTGAAATGCTCTTTTCTCTGTGTTTTAGGATTCCAATATATTCGCTGGTATTATATACAAATTTCTCATAATCATCTTTTTTAAATTCTGCTCCACATATACAAAAACCTTCTTTTTTGTCTTTTTTATTCATACAGAAAGGACAAATCTCCATTGAGAATAAATTAAGTTTATCGTGGGTAAAAATAGTTTTTCTTATTTCAGATATTTCTTGATTATGTTGACTAAGTAATTTATCAATATTGTTAATTTCGTTTTTATAATTATCAATATTGACTTTTGTCCTTGAAATTTTTATATCAATATCAATTAATTCTACTTGTATTGTCGTTAGATGTTCCGTTTTTTCATCAACTTTTGTATTGGACTTTTGATAGATATTACGTTCATTCGTAATCTTTTCTAATTGCTCATATAGTTCAGTTACTAATTTCTCAGTTTTATCTATATCCAAGGGTATTATACTGGGATTCATTTCTAGTAAATCCGACAATCGATTTTTACTAGTATCTTTTAGTTTCTGTGAATTTCGTAATTCATCAAGTTTCTTAAAAAAATCTATTGAAGATATGCCGAGCAAAGTTTCAAATGTTGATTTTCTTATTAGCGAAGAATCGGTAACAAAATTATCATTTGCAGGCGATTTGTATATCTTTCTTGGTTCTGTGTCTTGGTCGTAACATAACAATCTAAAAAGGTCATTAAAATTGAATTTCCAAGTGTTTGCACCCATATTCAATTCGAAAACAGGAATATTTAATTTTGCTAACAACCAATCAGAAAAAATATTTAAACTATTATCTTTTGATCTATTAATTGAGAATCTTTCAACCTCTTGATTAAATGATATATAAATATCATTATCGTTAATAAACCGTTTAAACGAATAATTCAAATCATTTATTAAAACCTCTAATTCAACATAATTATTTTTATCTTCAAGAATCTCCGTATATTTTCCTCCTAAAGCACTGTCTTCAAAAGGCTTAATACTACCACCTAGAGCATATTCAATAAAGAACGAAAAAGTACTCTTACCCGACCCATTGTCGCCTTCAATAATATTAATACCGTAATCAAATTCCGGAGAATCAAAATAGTATTTCTCTCCTGAGTATTTTACCTTTTTAATTATTAGATTTCCCATGTTATAATATTGTGTGAAGAAAAAACCTTATCAACTAATGTTTTTACCGTAGTTACTTTTAGTGCTGTAATTTTTTGTTTCAATTCCTCAATATTATTCAATTCACTTTTAAATAAATCTTGATTAAAAAAGTCACTCGGAATATTTTCTTTTTTCAACCATATATCAAATGAATTATGAGTTCTGTTTATTGAAATGTCAATAAAATCACGATTTCTGAGAACAATCAATAAATGAGATAAGAGCTGTTTTCTTAAATGTGATTTCGAGTATATATTTGCTAATTCAAACTTCGAGTATTTCTCAATATCTGCGCCAGTATTAATGAATTCTATAAGATAAGCAATCTTTCTAAAATCTCTAAATCTTTTTGATTCATTCGAGCAATCTAATGCATAAAGAAATATCAACAAATTATATGTAAGAAAATTATAATCTTCCTTTTGAATGAACATTATTCTTTTCTTTGCCAGCTCTTTAGTTTTCATACATATACTCCTTCCATATCAAATGAGAGATAACATTCATCAATGAGTGCAAGAACAAGTTTCCTTAAAAGATCTCGGTTCTGTAAAGGATAAGTATAGTCATTTGCTTTATCCTTAATAATCATTATTGCTCTGTCAGTATATTTTTCAATAAGAGAATCAATTTCATCTTGTAAAAGTTCTGAGCTAGAGTTGTTTTCAATAAATTTTATTAGTTCTTCTTGACAAACTTCAAATATCCGATATTTCATTGCACTAATATACCTTTCAGGCAGTTTTGAAATTTCGATTTGTCCACTGACTATATCTCTTGAATACTTTTTAATTCTATAGTTTTGAATCGTGGAACATACAGATTTGAGCTTGTCATTAATGTTTCTGGCATCAATTGGATTTGTTTGTTCCCATATTTCATAAGCAGTTTCATCATCACTTTTACTGATATCTGGTATTATGGATATTACTTCCGTAATTAATAAATTGGCAATTTTTTCTATTTTAGTAAATTCTAATCCTCTAATTTTGGTCAATAAATCTTGAATATCCCATTCTTCAATTTCAACAAACATGTCTGGACATATAAATCCTTCTTTCCTTTTAGGCTTATTTGTTACGCAATAGAGCATAACAATTTTTTTGTAGTCATATTCTACGTTATATTTAGCAATCGTTTCATTGACTTTATTTCTAGTGGTTGTAGTTGTAACTTGTATTGCTATATCTGAGATATCATCACCCAAGTCAATAGCAGTAAAATTTCCTACTTCTTCATTTAAATTAGAGAAAATTCTGTCTTTATATATTACATTTAAAACGTCTCTAAAAATATATTCTAAGTGAATATTTATGTCATGTAAATTCAAACACGAATAAAGTTCTATTTTCCTTTCCAAATGTGCAAATGCTTCAATTATTATATCAATATTTTTTTCGGTACTTGCCATAATTTATAATTTCCAATGATAATTATTGTCTATAGAGTATATTGTCATGAGTTTCTTTAAGTTTGCCACAACTGCGATTTCCTTTTTTTTTCGGCTTGCTGCCAACGACCGAGGCTATGGGCATTTGGCGGTTTGCGGGAGCATTCGCTGTCGTGAAACGACAAGGTGAATTGAAAATCAGCGAAGCTAATGCGGGAGCAAAACCGCCGGAATGCACGTCAGCCAGCCAATGAACAGGCGTGTGTTAGCAGCTTGTAGTTAAGTTGTTTAATCTGTAATATCAATAATATTCATGATTTTCTTAGTGCCGTCTGGAAAATCCATAATGTCTCCAATTTTCACTTCAACTTTTTCGTGATTTAGTTGTTTCTTAATTCTCTGAATATACTTATAATCAATTGCAGGTTGAACCAATTGGAGCAATTCTGAAGCTATTGAAGTAAATATTAAAGCACTCAAAGACTGTTCTGGAGCACCTACTTTTCTTTGTAATACGATACCTTTATTGTTGTAAACCAATGAAACAAAATCATCATTGACAGGTGCTTTAAACATTAATTGAAGATTGCTGTCTGAGTTTAGGAGACCCAATTCTTTTAATTGGAGTATATCTGCTAATTTTATATTATAATTTTCTTCGATAAATTTTCCATTATCTGGATTAAAAACAAAGATTTTTCCAGCTCCTAAAATAGATAGATTTGCAACTTTTACAAAAGTTAGAGCTTCATCTTTTGATAGGTTTTTAAGAAATTCTAATGTTCTTAATGAAAAGGATTTAGGTTTTTTTACTTCTCCTGCTAAAATCCGTCCCCAAATTTCTTGCATTTCTTTATCTGAAATGTCTTCTGTAATATTGAAAAAACGTGTCGACCAGTCTTCAGAAACAGATTCCTCAGATATAGTTTCCTCGTTTTTTAATTCATTTGCTGCAATTTCAGCAACCGAATCTATGTTGTTTTGTCTTTTTACTTCACGACTTAAAATTCTTTCTTGTAATCTTTCGTAAGTGTCAAATTCAATTTCTTTTCCTTTAGATAAAGCTTTTGCTTTTGCATTTTCAATTAATTCAATTTCATATGCTTTTGCTTCTGCTTCTTTTCGTATTGATCTAGGTCTATATATTGTGCCAATTCCTTTACTAATCACTTCAATTAGTTTGTCAATAGGCTTGCCTTCAATTTTAAAAACATTTATGTCTGTCATTTTAATTGGTTTTAAGTTTCATTTTCACTGTTTAAAAATTACATATCAGATTGTTTATTATTTTACTTTTTAGTCATTCCAACGTGAAATCTTGTCTATAAGCCCACAAATTTATTAAAAGTTGTGCAATGTCGTGTCTTATTTTTTTTACTATAGCTGCTAACGACCGAGGCTATGGGCATTTGGCGGTTTGCGGGAGCGTTCGCTGTCGTGGAACGACAAAGTGAATGCGGGAGCAAAACCCGCTAATTGCACGTCAACCAGTAAATGAACATAGAGGCATGTGTAAGCTGCTGCCATTATTTCTTAAATCAATAATAACCTTTTTCTCTTAAGATTGCTTTACACTCATGAAGTAACTGATTCTCAATATTTCTCTTGTCAAGATTAATGACTACCTCTTTCATTCTATAAATAAATGAAGTGTTTCCAATTGAATTTGAATCATCTAAAAGTAATGTTTTATATATAGTCAAAATATCATATAATTCTACATTACCTACATTTTTCATATTTAAAAAATGATTGATATATTCATTTAATTCTTCATAAGCTATATTCGAGCAATACTTAGAAAAAGAAATACTCCGAGAAGCTAATAGAACTGAAGATGTTGAAGTGTCATAATTTATCGAGTCAAAAACTATTTTGCATAAGTATTGAGAAGCATTAGAAGGTATTTGAACCATCTCTCCATTTATTTCGTCTTTCTTAAGGCCACGATTTATTAAAGTTTTGTATATAATATCTGGGATTTTTACTATATCATTTATTAATAGACAAAATTGGAACAAAAGGACTAAATCATTTTGAGTAAAATTTAAAGCCAAATCTTTTAAAACTTCGATAACAATATCATAATCAATAATTCCATTTTTTATATTTCGCACTGTTGATTTTTTAAAATCATGCTTTTCTTGTACATCACGACAGAATTCTTCAAAAATTAGCTCTTCCTTACACAATGAAATATAATCCGTGGTAACATTCACTTTTGTAGAGTTATTTTGCACTCCTTTTATTAGGGAACATAGTATTTTAAAATCTTTAGGTATTTTAAAATATGTATACGGAGTTAATATCTGGGGAATAAATGCTTCATTTTTTTCATCAAATATAATTGGAATAAATCGAGCTTTATTTATAAGTTCTTCTTCATATAATATTTGAGAAATAATAGAACCTTCAAACTTAGCTCCTTTTCCCACCCCTTTAGTTTCATTATTCTCAAATCTATTTTTATATTTTTCACTACAAACAATTAAAGTTACATCAGCCTCTTCTAATTGTCTTTTCATCCATCTAACCCATCCTTCTTCAGGAAATATAATATCTTTATCTATACTAACTGAAATATCTTGATTCCTTAATCGAGTCGCTAAATCAGAAACCTTGTTATTGTGCTCGTTAGAATCTTGTGAATAACTAATAAATACTTTTTTATCTGCCATATTTTAATCTCATTTTCAAAAAAACATTCTAAACTCCAAATTTTGCGTTATTATTGCAGCTAATGTCCTAGGCTATTGGCATTTGGCTGTTTGCGGGAGCATTCGCTGTCGTGGAACGACAAGGTGAATGCGGGAGCAAAACCTGCTAAATGCACATCAACCAGCCAATGAACAAGGCGAGAGTTATGCAAAGTTATTTTTGTTTTTCTCTTCTAGTTCAACGACTTTTCTCACATTCCATTTTGCCAAATAATTCGGTAATGTTCCTTTTCGGTTAAATCTATTTATAGCTTTCATGGTCATAGTCGTTACAAGACCAATGGGTATTAATAAAAGTAATGACCAATAAGAAAAACACTCCCAACAAACACCCCAAATACCCAAAAGAACGCCATATAAAAGATAGAATTTTGTTAGCAAGTTGAATTGTTGGGGTAAATTTGAATTATTCCATCGTTGTAACATAAACAGCCAAGTTGTTGCTATTGCTCCAATTACCACATTCGGTTTTTCAGTTAATGATAAGAGTGCAATGCCAGATAAAGCAATGAGCCAATAATAAATCGGAAATTTAACCAGTCTTAAAAAGTTTGTTCCACCAAATCTAACAGGGATTTTTAAGAAAGTATCATAATTATTCGATCCTTTAATTGGATTTTCCCAAGTAAAGACAAATTTAGAATTCACATCTCCGAATGAATGTCGTAAAGTTGCTAAACAGTCGTTTTGATTTACATTAGCTTGGAAAAAGATTAATCTAAATTTGTCTGGTAGTTCAAATACAATTGAGTTAATTACTTGGTTTGTTGATAATTTTCCTTTTATAATACTTGAAATAAATGGATAAAAACGCATACCATAATGATTCCCCTTTATATCTTTCTTAGTTTCATCTGCAATTCTTTCTTGAAAAAATCCGAGTGCAATAAACTCAATATAGAATCTATCAAAATCACCTTTTTCAGAAGTTAGCACATTCTTTTTCTCAATAATCCCTTTGTTGACATCAACAATTTCAAGATTAGTTGATAATGTAAATTCAGAACTTGATTTCAAAGAGATAGTGGCTAAACTATGCATATAAATTGAATCAGATTTGACTGTAATGTTTATTCCGTTATTCACCATATTTTCTATCGATATTTTCAAATGAATTAATAATACTCTCAATATCTTTTATGCAAACATCATTAAAAAACTTTTCAATAAAGTATAATCTAGCAAAACCAGATTGAAGAGGAAGAAAATTACTAGTTAAATTTGCTCCTGAGCTTCTTATTACAATGTCTAATGGTTGTTTGACTTGTAAAAATTGAAGAAAATTGCTCCCTCTTGAATGTTTAATAGCATTTTGTATTTCTGATATTGGGTTATATGCTATACATAAATTAATTTCTCTAATGCTATTTTCATTTGTTTGTTTTTCAATTTCTTTTGATTCTTCCAAAAGAAATCTAGGTATTATCTCACTGTCTCCGATAATGTTTACTTTAAAAGTATATTCAAGCAACAATTCAGTTAAAACTTTCTGACAGAAAATAGCTTCTGCATTACAAAATGCATCAATTTCATGTTTTGGTCTTTTAAAATTCTGTAAACTTGAGAAATACAAACTAATAATATTGACATCTCTTTTGAATAGATATTTAATTATCTCTCCAAGTAACAACATAGCCTGATAATATGCATCAAAAAGGTCAACATCGTTTTTAATTGCCCATCTCCTTGTGCCATCAGGTATAATCCCCACATGATTAGGGATTTTGTTATACGAAGGATGAAAATTCTGATAATTATAATTCATCGAAATTAAACTTAGTTAGATTTCTATTTGAAAATATTCTATTTTGCTTTTGGAAAACGAATGATGAAGATTCCTTTATTGCAATTAAGCATAACACAATATCGTTTATTTTTATCGCAAAAGAGTTGTCATTTGATATTTCGCTTCTTATATTTAAAAGGTTCTTTTGAATAAACTTATTCGAATCAATACTTATATAAAAATCAATTAAATCTAGAAACTCATTCTTCTTTGTAGATAATAATTCACATGCATCGTAATTCACAGAAATTGGAACGTATGATATTTTCAAATCATTTCTTATTGCAAATAAGAGTTCATCATAAACAAGTTGATATCCTGAAGATTTATTATTGAGTATAAATGAACTTACAAATTCTTTGCGAAATGCTCTAAAACCACAAGCAACATCTTTCTGTTTTGTAGTTGTCAATAGATTAAATAAGCTAGTAGCAAAATAGTTTGCGAATAATTTAGTCGTTGATACATCACAATTAGGTTCAAATCTATTGCCTATAACAAAAGAACACTTTTTATTGTGTAGTTCATCAATTAAGTATGGTATTTCGTTTGGATTATGTGCAAAATCCGCATCAATTGATATAATAGTGTCAAAATTGTTTTCTAATGCATATTTAAATCCCTTAAGGATAGAATAGCTGTTACCCATATTCGTTTTATTTGTCAAGAAATCAACATTCAACGTTCTCAAAACTTGTTGTGTATTGTCTTTTGAAGAATCATCAATAACAATAATTTTATCAACAAATTTCATAGTAGCAAGAATAACATTTTCAATATTTTCTGCTTCATTATACGCTGGTATGACTGCTATAGTTTTCATTTATTTAACTTTATGCATGGTAAATGGCTGATAATCTATTGTTTTGTTTTTTTGTCCTTCGCGTAATAAGTCGCTGTTTTTTATTTTTATAATTTTGCATAACACGTATATATGCTTAGTTGAAAATGGATATCTCCAGTTAACTCAACATATATTGCATTTATCATCTGTGTTCTTTTTTTCTAAATTGCTGTGTTTTAATTATTTCCAAACAAAGAGCAATTTAACTCTACTGTACACATCCTACTTGTAAGCGTAGCTGGTTATTGTTTATCGTTTTTATTTAAAACCCCAAAGATAAAAACTATATTTCACATTAACAACAAATCAATTCATTATTTTTTATACTATTTCACAAAGTCTTTAAAAGAGCCATACATACACCATAAAATCTATCGTGGGCCTTTTAATATTTGTGTATTTTCCTCAACATATTGTAGATTGGGGTTTTATTCTTTAAACGGGAGCTTTAGTCTCCTAAACAGGCGGTTTGTGTTTCTAAGAGCAAGGTTTTTATTCCCTGAACGGGCGTTCAAGATTCTTAAACGAGGGTTGTAATTCCTTGAACGGGTGTTCAAGTTTCTAGAAGAAAGGATTTAGTTACTTGAACGAACGTTCAAGATTCTTGGACGGGGGTTTTAATTTCTTGAACGAGTGTTCAAGGTGCTAGGAGAAGGGTTTAAGTTTCTTGAACGGGTGTTCAAGATTCTAGGAGAAGGGTTTTAGTTTCTTGAACGAACGTTCAAACTTCTTGGAGGAGGGTTTTAGTTTCTAGAACGAGTGTTCAAGGTGTTAGGAGAAAGGTTTTAGTTTCTAAAACTTGGGTTCAAGGTACTCTACTATCGGGCTTTATTAAATCAATGCCTACTCCTGTCAGATAATGATATGGTTGCATTTACTTCCTGATATATTGCATAAGTGGAGAAGTGATGTTGAATGCTTGGAATGAAGTTTTTGTATGCAGGGATAGTGATGCCTCGGTGGAATTAGCAGCGAATCAATACCAGTAGCTTTCATTTTGACAATTGCACGCCGAAGAAACTTTACTCGGAATTCGATATTCCAAAATAATTTCGTGTGAAGGGTTTGCACTAAATCCTACAGTAAAACTTTGGTTGTACGCATAACCAATTCGCATAGTTGGATCGATATTCAAACCCAGCAATAGAATCAATTGATGGGATGTTCGATAGCTTAATCCAATATCGAAAATCTCTCTTGCCCCTGATGAAAGACCGGTCGGCTTTTTAAATCGAATGGAAGCATTTCCTTCCAAAACAGTTAGAATCGGTCCCTTAATAACCTGGGCACCGACATTATAATTTAAAATTTCAGCATCGGTATTCCTATACATAAAATAGCTATACAAGTGACCCGAATTCAAAAACAGATTATTTGCCGTTGCAAAAGAAAAAAGATGCGTTGCAGATAATCCAAATAGAAAACGTGATGACTGGAATTCAATTCCGGTATTTACATCCGGGCGAATGGTGGTATTCAGGTTGTAATAAAGTGCCGGATCAGCCAATGACCCCGGTTCGAAAAGGGAGCCATCAATGGATCTGGAAAAAACGCCTGCTGAGAGACCCATGGAAAGCGACCAATCCGATTTGCCTGAAATTCTGTAAGCATAAGTAAGCATTGGATTAATGGAATTGGTTAGTGCTAAGTGATCATTTACAACAGAAATACCGAATGCTGAGTGTAAATTATAGTAATACTGCGAAGCTTGAAAACTAAACACTGTAGGCGATCCATCCACTCCAAGCCATTGTTTCTGAACGCTGCTAAACAGATACAAATAGTCCTCCCGGGCAATAGACGCGGGATTATAATTAGCCCGATTATACCAATTACTTGACAAACTGATGTCATCCTGCGAGTAAACAGCTGGAATATAAACGAACCAACAGGCAAAGAATGTAACTATAAATACTATCTGTTTCAATATCCCTTTATTTTTTCAAAATTACATAGCCTTTGTATAGCTTATTCTGTCCTGATTTATCCAAATAACTAATCACGTAGTAATAAGCATCATCCGGCATCAACTTGCCCTGATATGTTCCATCCCAACCTGTTTTTCCCTTGTAGAGCGACGATCCGTTTCGACTCAGTATTTCCAATTGATAACCCGGCATAAAAACATCGTTTATCCCATCACCATTGGGAGTAAATATATTGGGGATAAACAATCCTATATCCACTGTTTTTGAAGTAGATGACACGCAACCATTCAGGTTGGTGGCCGTCAAAACAATTTTATATTCGTAGAGGGTACTCGAAATATCGTATGTATGTTCCACTTCAATTCCGGCTTCTGTTAATCCATCACCCATTTGCCATTTATAACTTACACCATCCTCGGGCATGACCTTACATCTCACGGTATTATGGCGAATATCAACCGATAATGGAGAAACACTAAAGAGAACATTCGGTAAAGCAATTTCAGTCACTTGTACACTAATTGTTTTACTACAGCCTCTTTTATTGATTCCCGTCAAAGTATATGTTCCGGCTTTCCCAATGCTAATTTCCCGGCTTGTTTCACCTGTATTCCATTTATAGGTTTCTGCTCCGACAGCTGTAACAGTCGTTTTATTTCCTGTGCAAAAGAATGGATTTCCATCTACTTTTAATTCAATATCCGGCTCCTGATGCACCTGATATTTCAGGGTGTCCGAATGACAGTTGTTGGTATATCCCAATACCCATACTGTAGTATTTGTATTCACCGAAATTGTATCGGAGGTCGATCCGTTACTCCATTTATAAGTGGTTGCACCGTATACTTTAAGTCTGGTTGAATTTCCGGCACAATACGTATTATTACCACTAATGGCAATATGGGGTGTAATGTCCTTAACTTGCATAAATGTGGTATCAGAGGTGCATCCCGAAAGCGAAGTCCCGATAACCCACACTTTTTGGGCTTTGTTGAGGGTGACAATTGAATCATTCGATCCCAGACTCCACTTATACGTTGCAGCACCGGTTGCCTTTAAAGTTACGGGGGCTCCCAGACAAAGCGTGGAATCACCCACGATCTTAATCGTTGGTTTGGGATAATAGATTATCGTTTTGTAAACCGAATCAACACAACCGGTTGTGATATTTGAAATTCGTAACTTTACTCTATGCTCTCCCGAATTGAGATATTTATGTTGTGGTTCTTTATCCGTAGAATTTGTATTATCTCCAAAATCCCAACGGTATGATTGCGAAGATAAATTCCCAACTGACAAATTTTTAAATTGCACGGTATTGGTTTTGCAGTCCAATAATGAAGAAGTAAAATCTGCTTTTTGAACAGATCTCAATAAAAGAAAAGTTTCAGTAATATTAGTCCCGGATATATTCTTATATTTACATATATATGTGGCAGAATCAACCGGATTTGGAATGATAAGTGTCTGTAAAGTCCCTTTTACTATTCCATTTTTATCTGTCCAACTGTATGGAGATGTATTGTTCGGTTGAACAGTGAGCGTAAAATTTGTCTCATTTGGACAAAAAAACTTAGTAAATTTATAATCCTTTATAGCTGTACCAATTTTATAAAGCAAAAAGTCGTTTGCCCTGTTTGTGCTTCTGGATAATGTAATACCATCGAAGATATTTAAAGGCCCTGAATATATTCCATCTCCATAGACATTCTCTAAATAGTCAGTTGCAATAGAATAGCTACTCTCGTTTCCACTTCCAATTGCATTCTTTGTCCATAACAAACTACCTGAAGAGTCATATTTTAGAATATAAATGTTATTGTTGTTATAAGGCGTTGTCATCTGAACGTTGTCAAAAGCGATTGAATTTCCTATAAAGAAACCTGCGACATAAACATTATCCTTACTATCAACACACATGGAGTATATTGTATTAATATCTTTGTTGCCTGAACATGTTTTTGACCAAAGTATATTACCATTTGTATCCTGTTTGAGAATAAATGATTTTCCGGAAAAACTTACATTGTCATTATAATATACTTTTGATCCCAATACGATTGAGTCTTTTCCAAAACTACCTCCTAAGTAAATATTGTTTGCATTATCTACTGACATTGTACACAAACCGTCATACCAGTAACTACCATACGAAGTTGCGCGGATTAATTTACCGTTCACATTGTATTTTAGCAAAAATATATCGGAACCAACTTGATAAGTCGCTTTATTGTATAACGTATCATTTTCAACAATCATTTTGCTATACGAAAAATCCCCTCCTACATATACATTCCCTATTTTATCTGCAACAATGACATTATAGCCACTGGTACCGCTTCCATTAATTTTATTTGCCCAAATAACATTTCCATCCGAGTTATATTTCACAACAAAATTATCTTTATTTCCTGAAAATGAACCACTTAAAGTAAATTGATCAAAACTAGTTGTTTTATTATAATAACCTGTTGCATAGATATTAGAACTTTCATCAATTGCAATTCCTATAATGATGTTATCCCCGTAAAAATCATCCTTTTTTGTGGTTCGAGCCCACAAAACATTTCCATTGGAGTCGTATTTAACGAGGAATAATTGGTTCTTATCCGGGGTTTTATTCCAATTCTCAAGAGTAATAGAACCAACTGTAAAATACCTTAATAAAAAAGATCCACAAACAACCACATTACCATCCTTATCAATTTTGATATCGCTGGCGGTCCCAATTTCACCCGATAATCCTCCCTTCAACCACAAGATATTTCCATCAGAATCAAACTTTGCAATAAAGTAATGGCTAAATCCTACATTATCATTCATTAAAACATTTCCAGCAATATTTATAAATGCACTTGAGAATGAACCCGTCATATATACATTTCCATCTTTATCTACTGCAACCGGGTGTTTTAAGTCATAATCTGCTCCACCAATATTTTTCACCCATGCATATGATGGAGGTGTGGCTTCTGCAAAGCCACAAATACATAGAAACAAAATTAAAACCGTAATTCTCATCTTAAATTATTATTCATACACTGATAAGTAGTTGATTTGTCCATTCTATAACCGGCTTTTCTGAATGAGCAATCCCATGAATTAATAGTAAGAGAAGGAGAAATTTCAGCCTCATGAGATTTAAATAGGTTATTCAAATATTAATACAAATAAAAAAATCAATTCTATTGATGATACTATTCAGGAAGTAGAATTGGTTGATTTTTAAGAGTCAACGAACATATTCATATTTCGCCTCAAAGATAAAAATTTCAATTAACACTGCCAACAAATCATCCCTTTATTATTGTACAAATTTACGTGCTGTTATTATATGGAATAGCAAAATAAAAACCGTCCAAACATATTGTGTATGGACGGTTAGAAGTGTTTTGTGGAATAGCTATATCCCAAAGTTACTCAAAGATAAAACATCAAGTTGCACAAAGAAAAACAGTAAACTTTTTAATTTGTGTCATCGTGTATTCTTCGTGGTTTTTGTGGAATAGCTATACCGCAAAGTTACGCAAAGAGTAAACGCCAAGTAGCACAAAGAAAAACAGCAAACTTTTTAATTTGTGTCTTCGTGACTTCGTGTTTAGCACAAACTCAAAAACGACTATTTCTTTATCGGTTCAATACCAAAGGTAAACCCTGCTTTGACCCGTTCAATTAGTTCGGGAATAATGTCGGTATATTCACCGGCAATTCCAAAATCGGCAAAATGGAAAATGGAGGCTTTGGGGTTATGATCAATGGCCACAATGGTTTCGGACTCCTTCATACCTGCAATATGTTGGATGGCTCCCGAAATACCAACCGCCACATACACCTTCGGGCGAATGGTTTTACCGGTCTGCCCTACCTGCCGTGCATATTCAGCAAAACCTTCGTCCACCACCACACGGCTGCAAGCCCATTCGGCCTTAATGCCTTTATCTTTGAGTGCTTCGGTAAGTTGTTTTATCAGTTCCAGTCTGTCGTCAGTAGTTCCCCTACCCCCCGAAACAATAATATCGGCATCGAACAGGTTCACTGAGTTTCCTTCGCCCCTTACGGTTTTCAATATTTCCACGCGGAATTCATCTTCCGTAAGTATAGGTTTTAGTTCGGTAATTACTCCGGTGCGACCTTCCTGTCGAACAGGTACTTCAAATGTTCCGGCACGGGCGGTGGATATTTGCGGGTAAACAAAACCCAAAATGGTAGCCAGTTTACTTTCGCCATACGTAGGACGGCGCGAGTGCAGAATCGGTTTGTTGATTACCTTATCCTTGCGGTTGACATATTCCCCTATTTCCAGTCCGGTACAATCGGCTGTTACACCGCTTCCCGTTCGCATTCCAATGCGGGGAGCCAATTCTCGTCCAGAGGTAGTGGCGGCAAATAAACAGATTTCCGGTTTGCGCTCGTTGATAAGCTGCGTGAATATGGAAGAAAACGGAAGTACCAGGTATTCTTCCAATCGATCATCTTCCACCACAATCACTTCGTCGGAACCATGTTCAAACAACACCTTGGCCTGATCTTTTATATTTTTCCCAATCAACAAGGTCATTATTTTTGTATCATTGCCTAACTGGTCGGCCAATTTACGTGCGGGAGTAAGTAATTCAACCGAAGGACGGGTAATGATTCCATTCGCCACTTCGGCCCAGGTCAGAATGCCTTTGGCACCGTTGCGGTTGTCGTAATACGGAAATTCGGGTTTCTCAACCGCTTTCTTTTCTACGGCTTCTTTTTTCTCCAACACATTACTGCCTTTTTTCATATTCAGTATCAGGCTATCCACCAAAGCCGTTTCGTTCTGACCTTCGGACATAATAATCGGAGCGCGTTCACTCACAATATTGACAACCCCGGCCACAATGGTAGGCGAACCGCTTAATCCTATTTTTTCGGTACCCAGACCAATATCATCAATTCCAAAAACAGTTACCGTGGCATTTCGGGCTTTAATAGCTCCGGTCAACGAAGGTTTGCGGGGAGGAATACCCGTAGGTGTCAACGAAATGGCACATGGCATAGGTAATTTCATCATTTGATAACCGCCTTCAATTACCCGTTTGGCAATGACATTGCCTTCGCCATCGGCTTTCACCGTTTCCACGAAAGTGGCTTGCGGTATGCCCAGGTTCTCGGCTACTTGCGAAGGCACGTGTGCCGTATCACCATCGCTGGTTTGTCTTCCGGCCAGTATAATAAACGGTTCTTTGGAATCTTTGGTAAAGCCCAGGTGTTTCAACATGGTGGAAATAGCCAATCCGGTGGCATAGGTATCGCTCCCACCTAACTTGCGGTCGGACAATAAATAGGCTTCGTCGTAACCCATGGAAATGGCCGTTCGCAAGGCAACTTCAAACGAGCCCGGTCCCATGGAGCAGGCAATCATTCGGGCATCGGGATATTGCTTTTTGAGTTGCAGTCCGGCTTCGAGTCCAAACTGGCAATCGATATTAATGATAGATTTCGCTTTGGTGCGATCCATAAGTCCGTCATCACCCATGCGCATCTCGGTGGGAAGCGGAACTTGTTTTATTAAACTTATAATTGTAAGAGCCATTACTTTTGCGTTTAAATTAATTCATAATGCATAATTCACAAAGCATAATTAAGAATTTTGAATTATGCATTATGAATTATAAATTGTTTACATGTTTTGAAATTCAGGACCGTTACCTCCGTTGGGAACCGACCAGGTAATACCATCGCCCGGCGATTTGATGTCGCAGGTTTTACAATGCATACAGTTCTCGGCATGAATGCGGAGTTCCTGATGTCCGTTCTTATCGGTGTGCAATTCATACACTTCCGACGAACAGAAGAACTGGCTCGGCGCACCGTATTGCTGGATATTAATGGTTTGATACGTGGCGGGATTGTTTACCCTAACGTGAGGCACCTGTTTTTCGTCGTGATTTACACCCGAGTAATAAACATCAGTGGCTTTGTCGAAGGTGAGTGTTTTGTCAAAGTCCAGTTTCCCTTTAAACCGTTCTTTGAAAAGCGGAACTTTCATCTCGCTCAGTTTGCGGATTGTTTCGCTGTCGGCTTTTGATTTCATGCGTCCGATAAAACCGGCTCCTCCTGTTAATAGTTGAGTTCCAAATAAAATAGCTCCCTGAATCAGTCCGCGTGAAAAAGCCTGACGGAAATTCCGCACCGGATACATATCATGATAAATAGCACTATCCTTGATCGAAGCCTCATATTTACTCAGTGCATTTTCTGAAAAATCATTCGCGACTAATGCGCTTGCAGCTGCTTTGGCAGCCAGCATGCCGGAAGTAATAGCCAAATGAACTCCTTTCAGTGCCGGCATGGTGACAAGTCCCGCACTATCGCCAACGATCATGGCATTGTCGGTATAAAGCTTGGGTATGGAATAATATCCGCCTTCGGGCAATGTTTTAGCACCGTATTCCACCAGTTTTCCTCCTTTGAGAAATTTAGAAATAAACGGATGGGTTTTCCAAATTTGGAAAGCATCGTGTGCATCGAAAGTCGGGTCTTCATAATCCAGTCCAACCACCAATCCAACAGCTACTTTATTATCTTTCAATCCATAGACAAATCCTCCACCGAATTCTTTCAGATTCAACGGGTAACCCATGGTGTGATATACTTCGCCGGGTTTGATATTTCCGTCGGGAACACTCCATAATTCTTTTACTCCCAGCGAATAAACCTGCACATTACGGTCTTTGTCCAACTCAAACTTTTGAATCAATTGTTTCGCCAGACTGCCCCGTGTTCCTTCGGCAAAAATAGTCAATGCTGCTTCAATGGGTGTTCCGGGCTGAAAGTTCTCTTGCGGTTCGCCGTTGTGATTCACTCCGGTATTAATGGTTTTGGCACCACACACTTTACCGTCTTTGTATAGAATTTCACTAACCGAGAAACCCGTGTATATTTCCACGCCTTTCTCTTCGGCCACTTTAGCCAAATACCGACACACCTGACCAAGGGAAGCAGTGTAATTCCCCTTATTACTCATATACGGAACATGGAAAGGCAGTTTCAGCGAACCCTTTTCGCTTAATAATACCGTGGCATCGGTTTCTACCTTGGCATTGAAAGGAATTTCGTTGAAATCAGTCCCGGGAAGGAGTTTTTGAAAAACATCCGTTTTGATAACAGCTCCTGAGAGAATGTGACTCCCGATGGAGCTTCCTTTTTCAATCAATAAAATGCGTTTTTTCAATCCTTTTTGATTGAGCTTATCTGCTAAATGAATAGCTGTGGCCAAACCCGAAGGCCCACCACCAATGATTAGTACGTCCGTCGAAACGGTTTCAACATGGCTCATAGAAAAATTGTGTTTGGTATAATATTAGATTTCTTGATTTACTTCTGAATTTATAAACACAAATTACGTCAACAAAGTGAACAAAACGTCACAGTTTTAAAGATTATTAACTCTTAATTTTACTAATGCTCCGTTGAAGGTGGGCTATAAGAGTTTGAACTTAATAAACAAAAGAAGCTTTCCAAACTGAAAAAAATAACTACTTTTGTACTCTAAACATCTTAACCACACAAAAATGGAATATACTACCCTACAGGGAAGACTGATTATGCCGGAATACGGACGTAATATCCAACAAATGATTACCCATGCTTTAACCATTGAAGATCGCGAAGAACGAACCCGTTGCGTAAAAACGATTATCAACATCATGGGGAATTTGTTTCCATACCTACGAGATGTAAATGATTTCAAGCATAAACTCTGGGATCACGTGGCCATTATGTCTGATTTTAAGCTGGATATAGATTTCCCTTACGAAATCGTTCAAGAAGAAAATCTGTACACACGCCCGGAAACTATTCCGTACAAAAACTCCAGAATTCGCTACATGCACTACGGTCGCACGCTCGAAGAAATGATTGAGAAAGTAGCCGAATACTCCGATGGTGAAGAAAAAAACGAATTGATACGCCTGATTGCCAACCAAATGAAAAAATGTTTCCTTACCTGGAACAAAGAAGTGGTGGACGACAAAAAGATTTTTGATGACCTGCGCCTGCTTTCCAAAGGCAAGCTGGATATAACCGATGATATCTTTAAACTGGTAGAATCCAAAGATGTTCTTTTCAATAAAAAGAACAAACCCAAAAAGAAAAAATAGCATTCTTAATCTTAAATCAATAATTGTAAACTGAATTAAATGGGATCATTCAAAATCGAAGGTGGTCGTCGGCTATCCGGTTCAATCATTCCTCAAGGTGCAAAAAACGAAGCTTTGCAAGTAATTTGCGCTGTGCTCCTTACTCCCGAAACGGTTACCATTAGTAATATTCCTGACATTCTCGACATCAATAATCTGATTGATTTATTGAAAGATATGGGTGTGAAAGTAAACCGTATCGATCATAACACCTACACTTTCCGAGCAGAAAACATAAACCTGGATTATCTTCAGACTGAAGATTTCTACAAGAAAAGTGCTTCGCTTCGCGGTTCGGTAATGATTGTAGGTCCATTGGTTGCACGCTTTGGCAAAGCTATTATTCCGAAACCAGGTGGCGATAAAATCGGTCGCCGTAGATTGGATACGCACTTCATCGGTATACAGAAACTGGGTGCTAAATTCCATTATGACCCTGATAAAAAACGATACGAAATAGAAGCTAAAAAACTTGTTGGCTGCTACATGTTGCTGGACGAAGCATCCGTAACCGGAACAGCGAATATCCTGATGGCTGCTGTATTGGCCGAAGGTTTAACCACCATCTACAATGCCGCCTGCGAACCTTATCTGCAACAGCTTTGCCGCATGCTCAATTCAATGGGCGCCGGCATTACAGGAGTGGGTTCCAACTTGTTGACCATTCATGGAGCAACATCCCTGCGTGGCTGCGAACATCGTATTTTGCCCGATATGATTGAAGTGGGAAGCTTTATCGGTATGGCCGCCATGACTTCATCCGAAATTACCATTAAGAACGTAGCCTATCACGAATTGGGTATTATCCCCGATAGTTTCCGTCGTCTGGGTATTCATCTCGAACAAATTGGCGATGACATTTATATTCCGTCACAAGAAGGTTACACCATCGAATCGTTTATCGATGGTTCCATTATGACCATTGCCGATGCACCCTGGCCCGGACTAACCCCAGACTTACTCAGTGTGTTTTTGGTAGTAGCTGCTAAAGCAACCGGCAGCGTACTTATTCATCAAAAGATGTTTGAAAGCCGCCTGTTCTTTGTAGATAAACTGATTGATATGGGTGCTCAGATTATTCTTTGCGATCCTCACCGCGCTACGGTAATAGGTCAGGGCAATCAATTACACCTACGTGCTTCCACCATGAGTTCCCCCGACATTCGTGCCGGAATCGCCTTGCTAATTGCTGCCTTGTGTGCCGAAGGAACGAGCATCATTCACAACATTGACCAAATAGATCGCGGTTATCAGGACATTGATATACGATTGAATGCTCTTGGAGCTAATATACAGCGGATTTAAAAAAAGCTCCCGATTGAAATCGGGAGCTTTTTTTTTTACTTCTTCACTAATACAATTTTGTCATTTCCCTTCTTAATTATTTCATTAAAATAATACTTTATTTTCGAATAATCTTCGGCAGGATATACAGATTGTTTAAAAGAATAGGACAAATTCACTGTTATTTTGTTATCATTTATAACGGTTGCAAAAATAAACTCAAATGATTCATTGCTGATTTTTTCATCTTCCGGCAAATACTCAATTTTATGGCCAGTAGGAATTGTAATTTCTGAATTGAAAGAATGAATTTCCGGGTAAATCATATCCAGTGGATAAGATCGGGATTGTTGCTTTAACGGATTGTCTTTTATTACTTCATTCAAAAGTGGAGACACATACATTTTACCATTAATTATTTCCGGTTTATTTTCAACTACATATTTTAATTTGTACGGTTGATTAATTTTATTTTGATTCTGAACTTTGAGCGTTGAGTCAGCAACATTATATCCTTTTTTGGTAATATTTTTAAGAATAGATTTTGTATCATCACCATATTCATAGCGGTTATCATACGCAATGTATTCAGTGGAAGTAGATTCAATTGAGGCTTTCTGATTATTTGAACTCATATCCATTGATATGGTTGTTGTGTTTCTGGAAGGAATTGTGGTTTGCAACAATACCCATTGCGTTTTGTCTTTTTCAATAATCAAACCTTGTTCATTGATGCATTTTTCAGGTAAACGGTTATTTTGCAATAACTGTTGAGTTGCGTCCCCAAGTATTTTTTTACCATCAATATCAGCAATTAAACTCACATAATTAAAAAAGTGATTGAATGGGAAATTATACTTAATTTTACCATGTTGCCTAGTACTTAAAATAACCGGATTAGCCTTAATTCCACAAGCCTTTAAAAGTCCAATTGTAAACAAATTTATATCAGCATTATTTCCTACTTTCGTTTTAATAAAATCGTTAACAGTTTTTGAAGCATAACTAGCGTTTGATCTATCATATTTAAAATTAATTTTAACGTAATTCATTATTGAATCAAACCTTTCTTGTTCAGATAAGGCTGTTAGAGTTTTTATGTTTAAAAACTTTGAAGCTGATTGAGTTGCTTTTGAAATATAATAGCCAAAATCAGTATTTTCCAAACGGTTATTAATCATCTCTGTCCAATTACTCATAACCTCCTTCTTTCTTCCATCAGGATAATGAATTTTTGACAATTGCATATTAAGCTTTATAATATAGTCATTGTAGGTGGAAATAAATTCCTCATCATTAAATGCAGGAACATCCTTCATAATAAATTCATATACCATGTTGTGGTATTTAACACCTGCATATTGCCTTTCTTGCTCTGTTTCTTCTCGACTTTTTTGAGAATCTAATTTGGTGGTTCCCTGCAATATCCAGGTATATTCATAAAACGGTATCATCTTCGCCACATACCTGCTATATATTACTGGTATTTCCCACTGAAAATTCCAACTCGGAAAGTTAAAAAAATATTGTGATGTAACAATGTACTTATATTCAATAATTGATCCTGCTTTTACATTTGGAATTGCAAATTTCTTTAAAACCCGATTGTTATCTAATTTTTCATCATGACAAGTTGATAAATCTAGTTTGGTCTTGTTTAATACTCCATTTTCAACATTATAGGAATAGGCTTCCAAACCATATACCGATTCAAAGATTTCGCCCTCACGATAAAGCGGGATTTCAACATTTGCCCATCTTGTTCCGGATTCCTTAAATATTTTAATTCGGGTTGTTCTTTCATATTCAATCTCCAATTCATCATTTCCATGTGTAAAAAATGTTTCACCATTATCATAAATGACTACTGCTTCGGCAGATTTATCGTTGGGATAAAAAGCATAATCAACGTCTGCATTTGTCACCTTTCCAAACTCATTAACAAAGTTTTGTGCATTTAGATTGCCTTTTATTATTACTGAAAAAGCAATTAAAAAGAAGATTTTTTTCATTTTATATTATTTTTTGTAATTAGATAGTTCCCCTGTTCGATGTCATAAACTTTTTTCATAAATTCATAAAATTCAATATATTCTTGTAAGTTATAATCTCCTGAGTTGAGCAGGAACGATTTTACTACTTGAATTTCATTTTGATTTCTCATAAATTGAACTTTATAGTCTCCAAAACGACTGTGTATCGTTTGATTTTCTGGTATTCCTATTATTGAATACTCTTTTGATGAAATACTGTAATTTATTGTGTCAACCTTACAAATCGGATAATCAATCTGTACAGTCAATTTTCTATATTTAGGTTCTTTAAATAACGGCAATTTAAAAGGTATGATTCTGAACAACAATTCGTCGCCATATTGCCGTGTCAGATCTGTATATTTAGCATGGTAGTCAAAAAATATAAAATCTGAATCTCGATGAGCTTGTGATATTTTAAACTCAATTAACTCATTTGCACCATCCAAAAATTTGTTTCTGATATAAAGAGATTTGTCATTCTCATTCATTTGAGTTGAAAGATTTGATAAAATTTCAAATTTTTCTCCTTTATATTTCACATGGAAAAATGCAATCTGTTTGTCTGCCAAATCACATTTTACTTGGATATTTCGAGTAGTACAAACATCTTTAGGTCTTAAAGCCGGAGTATGCAAAAAATGGCTATTATCTTTGTCAATCAAAAATGTCTCTCTATTCTGTGTAAAAGTTCCCAAATAGTTAAACTGCTTTTTGGAGGTACAATCAAGCCAAAGAGTATCTATTTTTAACGGAACACAAAGAATCACATGATTAAATTGTTGTGATGGAAAATTTTTGTCAATTTTTTTTATGCACTCAGCTTCAGAAACATTAGTTGCATAAATATTAGAATAAAAGCTAGGAATTCCGACATAGCTTAAAACAGCTTTAAAGTAATTTGTAAGAGCCTTGCAATCACCATATTTATTCTCACAAACATCCATAGCCGAGGTTGGTTTCAGGCCTCCCTTGTCAATGGATATATTGACATATCTGGTGGCATCCTGAAGATAATGATATAGTAATTTTATCTTTTCTTTCGGGCTGACAATACCGTTTATCAATGCATCTATTTTAGCCTTCTCTGTTGTAGAAAGCTCCGATAAATTTGACAACAATTTGTATTGCCAATTTCCATATGTCTTCCATAATTCAAATGAACCTTCTTTATCAAATCTGAATTTGAGAGGAACAATCTCTACTTTCGGAAAAAAAGCGTTTAATGATGGTGAGAAGATTTCTGATTCGAATTCCTTGGAGAAAGAGGCTTTCCATGTAAAATGATAATTATTTGTAAGTGTGTCAACTTTAAAATTATCAATAAGGTTACTTTTGTAAGAAATTTTATAGTCCTTCGGAATATCTAAGGTGAGTATCGCATTTGTAGTAGGAATATGTGTGTCTATGACAGGAGTCCAACTATCAATAAATAAAAACTCGTTACTTTCCTCCTGAAATTGATAAAAAAGTGTATATGGATAGTCGGTATGTAACAAAGTAAATTCCCGAACAAAATTATCTTCATAAAAGGAAAAATCTTGCATCATACTACGTTCAGTAATGTCGGAATTTTTTAGCTTTCTAACTACAAGTCCATTTTTATCTTTAATATATGCTTCAAGCTTTGAAACCCTGTTTAATTTAGAAAATGGTATTGCGATATGGCAATAATCCTCACCATTTTTATTGTTAACTAAAATTTCATAGCTATTCAACTTGATTAGCTTATTTGATTCTATCTTTATTTGTGTTTTAAGGTTGGTGACAATAGCATCATTGACCTGAGCGCAAATTGAATTAACATGTAAGCTGATTAATAAAATAAATATTTTTATCCCCAATTTTAAATTATTATTCATATCACTGGTATATCTTTAAAAAAAGAATAAAACTACCTTAAATTTTCAATCAAAACCTTCATTTTTCAAAACTTATTTTTAATTGTCAAATGAATTAAACCTAAAATCAAATAGATGCATTAAAACAATAAAAAATAAGTAAGTCTTTTTTATTTTATTATTAAAAAATAAATTATTACAAAACTAAAAAATATTTTTAAATCAACATCATATTTATACAAAATAATAATAATAATTTTACATATATCGACATTCCCTCTTTTTTCATTTTTTTATCACCTAAAGTTTAAAAAATCTTTCAAAAATACGCTGAAAATGAAATTCAAATATCAAAAAATCATTACTTTTGCAATACCTAAGAAATAATGAAATTTCCAACAGTTTTCTAATGAAGCCCATCATTTCTCCCATAAACAAAGAGATTCTCAAAAAGGAACTAACTGAAGATAAGTTTCTCCGCCCGACCAACAAGGCGCACAACGAAATTTACGTTGTGACGGCTCATAATTCACCCAATATAATGCGTGAAATTGGTCGTTTACGTGAACTCTCATTTCGTTCGGGTGGTGGTGGAACCGGCGAAGAAATTGATCTCGATGAATATGATTTTATGGAGAAACCCTATTATCAATTGATTGTTTGGGATCCTGCTGCCGAAGAGATTGTTGGGGGTTATCGGTATATTTCGGGGGTTGATGTCGATTTTGCCAAAGATGGACAGCCCAACTTTGTAATGTCTCATCTATTTACATTCAGCCAACAATTTATAAAAGAATTTTTGCCTTATACTATTGAGTTAGGGCGTGCCTTTGTTCAACCGGATTATCAAACGTCCAAAATGGGAATGAAGAGTCTGTTTGCTTTGGATAATTTGTGGGACGGATTGGGTGCTTTGACACACACGGTAAAAAACGCCCGTTACTTTATTGGTAAAGTTACTATCTACGAACATTATCCCTTGCTATCACGCGAGTTGATTTACGAATATATGTATCGTTATTTCCCTGATCCTGACAAGATGATCGTTCCAAAGGATTATATACACGTTAGGGAAACCACCAAAGTACTTGCTAAGGAATTGTTTGATGGAAATGATTCATCATCCGATTACAAAACTCTGCAAAAAGCCGTACGAGCTGAAGGCGAAACAATACCGCCATTATTTAATGCTTATATAGGTCTGACTCATACCATGCGATTTTTCGGTTCTATTTTCGATCCTGATTTTGGTTCGGTTTACGAAACAGGTATTATGATTACCATGGCCGACCTGCTTGAAACAAAGCGTAAGAGATACATCGAACCGTATCGGGAATACCTTAAAAAAGTACTTGCCGAAAGGAAACTGGCTAAAAAACTGGCAAAGGAAAAGAAACTTCAGGAAAAAACCGAAAAGAAAGACACCAAAACGAGTAAAAATATACTTAAGAAATCCAAGAAACAGGGCTAATTCAATTACTCGAAAGCATCTCTTCTGCATTTCGTAATGCAGCTTCGGTGATATTCTTCCCACTTAACATCTGCGCCAATTCAGTCAATCGGTTCTCTACACTTAATCGTTCAATATGTGTTTGAGTTTGCGATCCCGTTTCATCTTTGAATACGCGGTAATGTTGCTTTCCTTTGGCTGCAATTTGCGGAAGGTGAGTAATGGTAATTACCTGCATTTCAGCACTCATTGTTTGCATGATTTCTCCCATACGATGAGCAATTTCACCTGAAACACCTGTATCTATTTCATCGAAAATAATAGTTGGCAAATCAGCTTTATGAGCCACCAACGATTTAATGGTCAACATCAACCGAGAAACTTCACCACCTGATGCGATTTGTGTTACAGGCTGAACCGGTCGGTTTTTATTAGCAGAAAATAAAAACTGAACTTCATCCTTCCCACTTTCGGTAAAATCAGCTAATTCAGAAACCGAAACCTGAAATTGTATGTTTGGCATTCCTAGTTTAGTAAGTTGCTCTACCAAATATAATTCGATAGGTTGGCATGCTTTCCTCCTGCTATCAGTCAATTCTTTCGACAATTGTTGAAGCCTTATCAACTCCTGTTCTATTTTAGATTTCAACGCTTGAATTTCATCATCAAATGAATCAATTTTTTCCAATTGCGATTTGAAATAATCACACAAAGAAATCAATTCAGGCACTGTAAGAACTTTGTACTTTTTCTCCAACGAAAATAACTCATTCAGTCTGTTTTCAACAAAAGCAAGTCTTTCGGGATTAAACTCTACCCGCTCTTCAAACGAACTGATTTCAGCCGAGATATCTTTAAGCTCAATAAAAGCAGATTGCATTCGCTCGTACCAGTTTTCTCCATCGGGAATATAACTTTTCACATGCGATAGAGAATTTAGGCTCTCTTTCATTAACTGCAGCGACATATTTTCATCAGCCAGCAATTGCGACGATTTAATCAATTCCGACTTAATCTCCTCGGAATGACTAAGGGTTTCAAGCTCCATTTCAAGTTCATCCTGTTCAGTTTCAACAAGGTTGGCATCCGATAATTGTTGATACTGAAATTGAATGTAATCCACATCCGAAGCCTGTTTTTCAGCCGTCTTTTGAAGTTGCTTCAATTCAGCAGTCAGCATTCTCCATTGAGCATAACATTGCTTGTAATCAGTAGATACAGTTGCGTTTTGAGCAATAGTATCCACCACATCCAATTGATAACCCACATTGGACAACAACAGGTTCTCGTGTTGCGAATGAATATCTATGAGTTGATTGCTTAAGTCGCGAATAGTATTTAATCCGACAGGAGTGTCATTAATAAAAGCGCGCGATTTGCCTGCACTGGTTAGTTCGCGTCGGATTAAGCACAGGTTTCCATCTTTATCCAAGTCATTTTGTTGGAAAAAATCATCCAAATGCGTGTAACCTGAAATATCAAATTCAGCTTCGATGATACATTTATCTGCATCAATTTTAATTGATTTTGAATCTGCACGTTGCCCTAAAATAAGCGACAATGCACCTAAAATAATTGATTTACCGGCACCTGTTTCACCAGTTATCACCGAAAAACCAGATTCAAAATCAATAAACAATTCCGATATTAAAGCATAGTTTGAAATGTGCAGAGACTTAAGCATATTGGGATTCTAAATTCTTTGATTGGATTATAATTTATTTTTATCGTTTATTTAAAATCTTTTCATACCTATCTGAATAGGTGGGATTTATATCCGATAAAACTTTTACAACTTCGGTTTTTTCAATTTCAGTTGCTTTCGAGAATATATTAATCAATTCATCATTTTTAGCATCGAAAAATGTCGATATAACAATGGCCGAAGGTCTGGCACGATTGGCTTCTCGAACCAAAGGCAAGCCCTGAGCAATGCGGTCGCAGGCATTGGTGATATTGCTTGTCATTTCATCCAATCCCAATCGATGATATTCGTAAAAGAAGCTTCTATAATTTTTAAAAGCCTCGTCCAGAATGTTGTTTATCAACGCATATCTATTTTTGGTACTTTCAAAAGCTTTCCAACCTTTTCCCAATTCCGACCCTTGCGCTGCATTCACGATGCTTTCGGCAGATTGAAAAAAGGGCGTTCCACCCAGTCGGGAGTATGAATCCATATCGTATCCAATAATGAGGTAGGCATAATAAGCCAAAACAGCAGTGAGATTGGATCTGATTGTATTCGCATTAATTTCAAGTTGATCGAATTCCTTGTAATTAAAACTAAAATCCACATCTTTCAAATTTATCAATGGACTGTTGTAAGAAGTATTAAATATTGGACGACGAGCTTGAACCTGAATTTCGGCAGTGAAGAAATCAGATTCTACTTTTTTCACAATAATTGTCATCGAACATTCAATGCGTTCGCTATTTGCAAAAGTCAAATCTGTCCATTTGCGATTGTTGATAAACTCACTAATTGATTTCTGAAGTGTATTAAATACCGATTTGTTAGATCCCTGTATCTGATCGGAATTGATTTGTACCGTACAATTCAACTCCTGTGCGGAAACAAATACCGTACAAAACAACAAACTGATTAACAAGTACAAATTCTTCATATTTATTAGCAAACTAAGTTTTAAAAAG
>Ga0302296_1000588_pt1 | contig 29796 bp, 32 predicted proteins | sample III_Fen_N3_1_FD_194546 | JGI IMG/M metagenome (GOLD analysis project Ga0302296, IMG submission 194546) | Peat permafrost microbial communities from Stordalen Mire near Abisko, Sweden - III_Fen_N3_1 | ecosystem: Environmental > Terrestrial > Soil > Wetlands > Permafrost | place: Sweden: Abisko...
AATAGTGCTATTGCTGGTGATTTAGCAAACAAAAATTACACGTTTACCGATAATGCAACGCTTAAACTTGATATAAACAAGAAAGATAGTTCAATGTATTATTTTGTTGATTCTACTAAAGTAGGAACGAAATATACCTACAAAAAGGATTCGGCTAAATACAAGTATAATTATTGTTATGATTTTATTCAACGGTTAACGCCAACAATACAGATTTCTCAGGAAAATCAGCCCTACTTTGGTGATTCAATGATAGTGTTAACAGACAACAATCAGAAACCGACTGATACCTTAAAATTGTACAATACATCAACAAAAACATACTATTTTGGAAATCCGATATTCCATCAATCAGTCGATTATACGTTCAATATTCGAGTATTTGAAAAATATGAAAATTACTTTACTGGTTTTGTCGATACCATCCCTCAATCAAGTGGCGATACGATTATCATTAACAATAATTTCTCGACCAACAAAAGTAGTTATATCGACACCCTCAATAAAAAAGGAGCATTACAATATCATTTTAAAGGAGGCGAACCAAACACGACAATACCCTATACCATTGCTGCGTCATTCATTTACAAATATCGAAAGGATAATATTACACAAAAGGTATTGGCTCCCGATATAACAGCGATAATTCTTGGAGGTAAAAGCTCAGGATCGAATTTTATTACAGCTGGACCAACAAAAATTGACATGATTCTTCGCGATGCGCCTGGTACTGGTAGTTATACATTTCTTGAAAAAGGTAAAACTAAAACCAATTATGAAACGACAAGTAAGGCTTTTGTTTATGAAGGAAGTAATACGTTTGACGTTAGTTTAGGAGTGGAAACAGAAGTTGCTACAGGTTTTGGCGTTGCAATAATCTCTGATATGGAAGCCTTAGATAATCTGAAAATTGGAGAAAAACTAAGTACCACTGACACTTGGAATGGAACAACAGCAAGTACAACCACCAACACCGAACAATGGCAAACAAGTGCAGATGCTACGTATGTAGGTAGCATGGGCGATGTGTTCATTGGACATTCAACCAATATTGTTTTTGGGAAAACCTTAAATGTTGGAGTTTTAAAAGATACTAATGGTAAGCCGACAGTTACAACGGGGAATAGTTATTCGCTATCGCCAAAATTCGGAACATTTTTTAAATATTCACAAAACCACATTAAAGGGTATTTATTGCCAAATCTCGCAAAAATAAGAGATAACTTCTTTGCCCAACAACCTGATATCTATATCTCGGTAAAGCCTGGCGTTTATGAAAACACGTCTACAAAATTTAATGCCGATAGCACTATCTTAGTCGGCGATGCTTACAATTTTTGTCCTAAAAAGCAGATGCTTAATAATAAAAGTTCTCAAGCATCCGATTCTGTTGCAGTTTATACAATGTGGATAAAAGAATGGGAAAAAGCATTAGCCGATAACGAAGCGGTAAAAGTTGAAGCAATTTCAAAAGTAACGCCCAATAGTGAGAATCATTCGTTTGATGCGGGTGTTGTATATCAAAACACTATTACTACAAGTAATTCAACAGAGAAATCGAAAGCATTTCATAGTGAAACCTTCCTAACAACTGAAAATACTGTAGGTTTTAATATTTGTGGAACTGGTGTTCTTTGGAATAGTACGAATAATTTTGGAGGAACCTATGACAAAACAAAAGGTGAAGGTACCGATACCACCACCACATTTGGTTATGTTTTGGCCGAAAGTAATCAGGGTAGTTATTATAGTGTTGATGTACTTCCGGCTTCCGATGGTTTTGGTCCTGTTTTCCGCACTCGTGGAGGTCAAAGTTATTGTCCATACGAAGGCGAGGAATTAACGCAATACTATGAACCCGGGAAACATGTGCTTAACGTTGCCACCGAGCAAATGGAAATTCCTCAAATAACAATCAACAATTTAAAAATAGCCAATCAAATAAATGTGCCAGCAAATTCACAAGCTTATTTTACGTTGAGTTTGAAGAATCTTTCAATGGCTAACAATAATGTATGGTACGATTTAGCAGTTGCCGATGCTAGTAATCCCGATGGATTAATACTTAAGGTAGATGGTGCATCTATTAGTACAAAGGGCATGAGTTATATGGTACCTTCGCAACAAGCGGTTACTAAAACCTTATCGATTGCAATGGGCAAACCCGATGTTTTCAAATATCAAAACGTAGGTCTTGTTCTTCGTTCACAATGTCAAGGCGATCCATCGAGCGATGCTGCTGTGATTGCCGATACCGTTTATGTAAATGTTGAATTCACTCCTGCTTGTACCAAAGTTTCGTTGGCACAACCACTCAATCAATGGGTAATGAATGTCGATAATCCAAATCTTGTAGTAAAAGCAACCGATTACAATATGAATGAAGGTAATTTCCAATCAATAAGTTTGGAATATAAACCAAGTTCAAGTGCATTATGGTCAGAAGCAGATATTTTCTTTAAAGACACAACGACTAGTTTGTATAAAGACAATAAATCGAATAAACACTTCTTAGATGGAAGCTTTGTATTGTCCGATTATAGCCAATATTTAAAACTCGACCAAAAGTACGATATCCGTGCAAAATCTAATTGCATTGATGGAATTACAGCATATTCTGATGTTGTAAGTGGCATAAAAGATATGAAACCTCCACATGTGTTTGGTACTCCACAACCATCAACTGGAATTTTAGGAATAGGTCAAGATATTTCAGTTCAGTTTGACGAAACCATAGAACCAAGCAAAACAGGTGTTGAAGATGTTACCGTAAGTGGTGTTCTTAATAATTCGCCAATCAACCATGCTACAAGTCTTAATTTAGATGGTGCATCGGGCTATGCAAAAGCCGATGGATTTAGCTTTACCAATCAACCATTCACGATTGAGTTTTGGATGCAACGCCAAAATCAAACTGATACTGGTGTAATTGTTTCACGAGGTTCAACCATTGCTGAAAAACTTGAAATTGCAAATACTGAAAATGGAACTATGCAAGTAAGTTTGGGTAATACAACATTTACAGCTATTGATCCATCACCTTGCTATAATACAAAATCGCCAGCATCGGCATGGCATCATTATGCATTATCGTACGACACAACAGGAGCAGTCGTTTTATATGGTGACGATAAAGTTTTATTATCGAAATTCGATGTAAAATATTCACCAAGTGAACGTAGCCCATTGTATTTAGGTCGTTCGGTAAGTGGAAATAGTTTTGGACAAGCCAATGTTGATGAAGTTCGAGTTTGGAATACCGCTCGTACCATTAGCGACATTAATGGCAACAAAGATGTGTTACTATCGGGAAGTCAACAAGGTTTGGTTGCATATTGGCCTTTGAGCGATGGTTCTGGAAACTTAGTTGCCGACCGTGCAGGATCGCATTCTCTTTCTGTAAATACATCGTGGGAAATTGCTTTGGAAAACAAAGCAATGAGTTTTGATGCATCAAAGAAACAAGTATTATTCTTTAATGGAACTAACCTTACGTTAAGCAATGAACAAGATGCAACAATTGAGTTCTGGTTTAAAGCACCAAAACAATCGAGTAGGGCATGTTTGTTTTCAAATGGGGTAAAAGATTCAACAGCAAAAGGAGCAAATCCAGTAGCTTTTGGATTATTTATCGAACCATCGGGAATGTTGACTTTAACATCTGGTGGTATAACAAACAATGTAACAATTGCAAATATTAGCGACGATGCATGGCATCATTTTGCATTGGTTGTCGACCGATTGAGTAATGTGCGTACCTATCTTGATGGAAATTTGCAAAGCCAATTAAGCACAACATTATTCCAAAGTATTGTTGGACAACAAATGAGTATTGGTGCAAACCATATTCAAGTAATGACTGACTCAACAGTTACCAACCACTATTTTACTGGTTCAATTGATGAGTTTAGAATTTGGGAAACAGCTCGCAAAGCAAGTCTTATAAATAGATACAAGAACACCAAATTAGACGGTGCTGAATCTGGACTAAGATATTATTTCCCATTCGAAGCATATAAAACCTTATCGGGACAAACGATTCAAACCTTATTTGAGTCGCTTAAAAATAATGTAGATTCAGTATCGCAAATAGCTAAGAAAGTTGCAAGAACAGATACTGTTGTTGCAACCATTGTGAATGGTGCCGATTATACCTTGCAAGCTCCTGCGGTGAAAGATGCTTTACCGAAAACCTATCTCAATACGAGCTTTGATATAAATAACGACAAATTGCTTGTTAACTTACCAAAACAAGATGCTGGTTTATATGAAAATTGCATTTTAGATATCAGTGTTGGTTATGTTTACGATAAAAATGGAAACCGCATTGCATCACCAGTTCAATGGACAGCTTATGTTGACCAAAATCCAGTTATTTGGAGTAATAAAGCACAATCACTGTCAATCGTTTCAGGCGAAGGAGCTACGTTTACAGTTGATGTTGTTAATAAAAGTGGTTTAAATAAAAACTTCAATATCAATGGGCTTCCAGCGTGGTTAATCGCTAGTCCAGACATGGGGACTTTGCAGCCAAACAGTTCAATAACTGTTACATTCACGGTTAATGCAGGGTTAAATATTGGTACTTATACCGCACCAATTAGCCTCACCACCGATTATGGCTATGATGAAAAATTGCAGGTGTTGGTTACCATAAAAGCACAAGCTCCCAAATGGATCGTTGCTTCTGGTAACTTTCAATATTCGATGAATCTTATCGGGAAAGTACAAATTGCAGGAGTTTTTGCCACGAATCCAAACGACATGGTTGCTGCTTTTGTAAATGGAGAATGTAGAGGCGTTACAACCTTACAAAATCTTAGTTATTTTGATATGACAGAAGCGATGCTCACAATTTACAGCAACAAACAATCGGGCGATACCATTGAATTGCTTGTGTGGGATGCCTATACGGGTAAAATATATTCGAATGTTACACCTATTTACACGTTTACTTCCGATGCTGTATATGGTTCTCCGAAAAATCCCATTCTCATTGCCTGTGGAACAACGATTCGTAACAATTATACGATCAATGCTGGATGGAACTGGATATCAATGAATGTCACGAATCAGCAATCAAACAGTGTTCAAAATCTTTTTGGGAGTATTGGTAGCTCTGGTGATGTGATTAAAGGTCAAAAATCGGTCTACGATCAATTTAGTTCTATCGTTGGTTGGACTGGATCACTATCTGCTGCAGGAGGCTTAAACCCAAGTAATATGTATAAACTGAATGTAGCTAAAACAAGTAGCCTTGCTATTGATGGCAGTCCAATTAATCCGTCATCTCAAACAATTGCAATTGCTGCTGGATGGAACTGGATTGGATTTATTCCACAATACAACGAATCGGTAAACGAAGCTTTAGCATCATATGGACCACTTGATGGTGACATTATTAAAAGTCAAAAAACCTTTGCAATTTTCTACACTGGAATTGGCTGGGTTGGACCACTTTCCATTTTGGAACCGAATAATGGTTATATGCTTCAAACAACAAAAGCATCGTCGCTCGTTTATCCCGAAAAAGGATTGCTCAAGACTTTTGTCGAACAAAATAATTTTCAAGCACCAAAGGTTTTAGGTTTTACAGGTGGTTCTGCTCAATCGAATGCAACGATTTTAGCTCAAGTTGCCGATAGTAGTATCAATCTTTCTGGGAAAGTTTTGGCAGCATATAATGGTTCGGTGTGTACCGGATTTGCAACGCCTGCTATTGCTCCTTCGGGTAAGGTTGTATTTTTCCTCACGAGCGATGCTCTTGAAAATGCTAACACCCTTACCTTTGCTCTTGTAGATACAACTACTGGATTGAAAACAGTATTTACTAACACCATGACATATTCAGCAAATAGTATGAATGGACAACTAAATAGTCCATATTTGTTATATCGCGAAAAAAATGCTGGTTCCGGAAATACAAGTTTTTCATCGGATGTTATTTCAGCTTATCCGAATCCATTCAACTCATCGTTATTTGTGATGGGTGTTCTTCCTCAAGAATCACCGATTTCTATTCGCGTAATCGATGTTCTTGGTACTGAATTACTGCATTATAATACGATAAAAGTAAAAGGAACATATTCTATAGATTTATATGGTAAATGCGAAACATCACTCAATAATCTTCCACAAGGTTGGTATGTTGTTGAAGTAAAATCAAATGTTGGTACTTCTCATATAACTATTTTGAAACAATAATACTTAAGAGTTGCATCTCCGCTATAAAGATGCGGAAATGCAATTCTTTTGAACTTTTAATGAACTAATATGAAGAATATGTTTAATAAAAAAACAATATTTATTGTAGCATTGACATGTTTGTCGGTTGTTAGTTTTGCCATTCCCAATTGGAGTGTTGATGAAACTACTTTTAGCAATACGATGACTATTACAGGTATAGTAAATATCAATAATCTTGAGCTTTCAGATCAAAATGATATGGTCGCTGCTTTTGTAGGCAACGAATGTCGTGGTGTTGCTCATTTATTGCCATCTACCGTTTTGGGGCATGCATATGCTTATTTGATGGTAATGAGTAATGCAAACAATGAAACCATTACTTTTAAAGTTTTTCGTAGTAGCGATGGAAGTGTAATTTCGGTAATTGATAACACTAAATTTACTTCGGATATTGCAATTGGTACGCAAGAGAGCCCCTATTTATTTTCAGATAAAACGGTTAATGGGAAATCGATACTTTCTTTTTCTCTTGGTGTATCGGGTGAAGTAGTAATTATTGACAGTTTAAACCGATTAATAACAGTAACCGTTCCAACAGGAACTGATGTTTCAGCTATATCTCCCGTGATTATACACTCTATTGGATCGCATGCAATGGTTGCTGGTACTGACATTTCAGCTAATACAAAAGTAAATCTTACACAGACTGTAACAATCAGCATTGTTGCTCAAAATGGGACGACAAGTTCATGGTCAATAATCACCAATCGTGCAACTGATATTGATGTTGAAAATGATAAAAAATATGCTATTTTACAAAGAAATGATGGCGCATTGTCCTTCTCGAATTTTCCCGAATCGGCTAGATATATCGTTTTTACTATAGCAGGTCAAATTGTCTCAACAAATGCAATTAGTAATTATCCAATTGTCTTTTTTGATACTACTACTATCCCTTATTTTGTTGTTGTAAATAATAAAAATGGAGCATTATTGTATTCGAAGTTGCTTGTTAAATAATCGCTCAAAGGGAAATTAGTCATTTCTTATTATCTTTTTTTAAGAAAATTGAGAATCGTTTAACTAGATTTTCTAATTGAAAACTATTATAACCGTTGCGGTTTCAAATCGTCGTCGAGCGATGCAAAAAGAAAAGTACCTTCAATTGCTTTGTAACGTTCCGTTCCATACATTTCCTCTGCCCATATCTCTATTTTTACATGAAGTTTTACGGCACCAACTTTTTCAACTTTACCAACTATTTCGACAAACATTCCGGGACTCACCGTTTTTAGGAATTTGATGTTATCGGTACTTACCGTAAACATTTTTTTTCTTGTGTATCTCGTTGCTGTAATATACGCAACTTCGTCCATCCATTGCATTGCCTGACCTCCAAATAATGTTTCGTTTGCATTAAGTGAGCCTGGGAAAATAGCCTTACATTGGCGTGTTTCACTTTGTCTTATTCTTTCTTCCATACTATAAATAAAAATCAAAATTAATACTTATTATGAACTTATGTTCATAATAAGGCGTATATTTGTACATAAAATTAAAATAAAATCAGATGAGTTCATTCGACCAAAGAGCCCAAACATGGGATGAAAACCCAATACATCTTAATCGTGCAATAGCAATTGCTGAAAAAATTAAGGAAAATATTAATCTAGAATCAATAGAATCAGCACTTGAATATGGTGCCGGAACTGGCGATTTGAGTTTTCTATTAAAAGATTCAATAAAAAGTATTACGACTATGGATAGCTCACGCGAAATGGTGCGAGTAACCGTTGAAAAACTTTCTAAAATGAGTATTTCAAATGTTCATCCAATGTATATGGATCTTGAAACATCAAGTTATACAGCCCAGACATTTGATCTTTTATTTATGCAAATGGTTTTGCATCATATTTCTGATGTAAAGGTTTTCTTATCAAAATGTTATAACCTCATTAATCCGAATGGGATTTTAGCTATTGCTGATTTATTTAAAGAAGACGGATCGTTTCATGGTGCTGGTTTCAATGGACATTTAGGATTTGATGTTGATGTTTTAAGCAACATGCTTGAAGCGATTGGATATAAAAACATTAAACAAGAAGAATGTTATACTATGAAAAGAACGCTTGAATTGGGCGAGATGAAAGAATTTCCTATATTCCTATTAATCGCAACGAAATAATGTCACGACCCAAACAAAAGCGAACAATCGTTCAACCTCCCATAATGGAAGGTTTCAAACCTTTTGGCATTCCTATGTCGGATTTAGAACCTGTTGTTTTGCTTTTCGAGGAATATGAAGCAATGCGGTTGACTGATTATGAAGGATTAACTCAAGAACAATCGGCCGAACGAATGAATGTATCACGACCAACGTTTACTCGAATTTACGAGAAAGCTCGACGTAGCATTGCAAAAGCTTTTGTTGAGGGAAAAGCAATTTTTATAGAAGGTGGAAACTACCATACCGACGATTATTGGTATCGTTGCGATGGTTGCTTGAAAGTAAATATTAGTACAATAAAAGCAAAAAAATGTTGCTACTGCGAAAAGGATACTTTGCGATTATTAAACAAACCTAAAGAAACGAACGATGAAGCTTAATTGTGACGAAAATGGAAATTGTATTTGTGTACATTGTGGAACAACAATTCCTCATATTTCAGGCAAACCTTGTAGAGAACAAAAATGCCCGAAATGTGGACGTGCTATGTTGAGAGAGAATGGCTATCATCATCAATTATTTCTTAAAAAAAAAGCGGAAAAGAATGATGAATTATGAGTGCTGAATTATAAATATTTTAAACATAATAGTATGATTGGAAAACCAAATATGTTGAAAGATAAATCATTTTCGTTTGCACTTAGGATTACAAAATTATATAAATATCTCGTTGAAGAGAAAAAGGAATATGTACTGAGTAAGCAAATGTTGCGATCGGGAACTTCAGTTGGAGCAAATATCCGCGAAGCCCAAAATACTGAAAGTAAACTTGACTTTATTCACAAATTAGCAATATCTCAAAAAGAATGCGATGAAACACTCTATTGGCTCGAATTATTATGCAAATCAGAATGTTTAACAGACTTAGAATATCAATCAATAAGCGTCGATGCTGAGGAAATACTAAAAATAATCCGAAGCGCAATCCTTACAACAAAACAAAATTTAAACATTAAAAAATAAATTCATAATTCATCACTAATCACTAATAATTTATAAATCAGAAAAATGAAAATAGCAATTCCAACAAGAAACGACCAAGTTGATGAACATTTTGGTCACTGTGAATTTTACACCATTTTTACAATTGGTGAAGGAAACAATATTGTAAATGTCGAAAATCTGCCTTCGCCACAAGGTTGCGGATGTAAAAGTGATATAGCTTATGTTTTAAAAGAACAAGGAGTTACCGTGTTACTTGCAGGAAATATGGGAGCTGGAGCATTAAATGTTTTAAACAAACAAGGTATTAAGGTATTAAGAGGTAGTACTGGCGATGTGAGAAAACTTACCGAAGCATATCTACAAGGTACGGTTAATGACTCGGGTTTAGGCTGTGAAAGTCATGAGAATCATCATGGACAAGGTGCCGACCATGTTTGTGAACACAACGCACCAGAACTCGGAAATAAAAGCGACAAGGGTTTTTCTTTAGCTAACTAAAAAACGGTAATAACAGTAACGAATTTATAAAATGAAAAGGAATACAGCTTTACTATTTGGTTTGATTGGAACAGTTGCAGGTGTAATTATCATTTATTTATTTGCAAAACGTCATGGCATAAGTTGGGATAAGTTTTGGGGATTGGCAACTGGTTTTTTGCTGTTATCGTCGGGTATAAGTTTTTTAATGAAACAAGGCGATTTTTTTTCACGACTGTCGAGGGTTTTTGTTGGACTTATTTTCCTGTACTCGGGTTTTGTAAAAGCTGTTGACCCGCTTGGTTCAAATTATAAGTTCATCGACTATTTTGATGCTTGGGGTTTACATAGCTTAGCACCGACAGCTTTAATACTTAGCTTTATTTTAAGTATGGCTGAATTTGTTATTGGTGGATTATTGCTATTTAATGTATTGACGAAACTAGGAAGTTGGTTTGCACTTATTTTTATGCTGTTTTTTACACCAATTACGTTTTATCTAGCAACGCAACAACAACTTAGTGGTCATGAATTTGTGCACGATTGTGGTTGTTTTGGCGATGCCTTGATTTTAACTAACTGGCAAACATTCTGGAAAAACATCTTGCTATTAATTCCTACAATATTCCTTTTTGTAAAAAGGAATAAACTACATACTTATTCTTTAACCGAACGCATGCAATATCTTTTAGTAGGCATAATGTGTTCGATAAGTCTTTTTATTTCGTGGTACGGTTACGAACATTTACCCATAATTGACTTCCGTCCATACAAAATTGGAACGCATATTCCAACTGCAATGTCTATACCCAAAGGAGCTCCACAACCAGTATACGAATATCATTTATTATACAAAAAGAAAGCAACGGGAGAAGTAAAAGAGTTTAATCTTCAAAACTATCCACAAGATAGTACTTGGGAATTTGTTGATTCGAAAAATGTATTGGTGAAAGAAGGTTATACGCCTGCAATTACTGGATTTACCATATCGGGTGATAATGGCGATATTACAAATGAGGTACTTGCCGATACGGGTTTGGTCTTTATGGTTGTTGAATACGACATTACAAAATCGGACGAAGCTGTACAATCGAAATTAAATACATTGTGTAACCAAGCAATGAAAAACAAGCAGAGAGTTTTGGCTTTGAGTGCTTCACTGAAAGAACAAATTGATCCATTTGTAAAGAAACATTCGGTGAAATATCCATTTTATATGTCCGATCCAATTACACTAAAAACGGTTGTTCGTTCCAATCCAGGACTTGTTTTACTTAAAAATGGGAAGGTTCTTAAAAATTGGCATTATAACGATTTGCCTAATTATCAATCAATAATAAAAACATATAATGGCAACAAATAAAGCAACTGAAAAAATAAACTTGTCGGGTGTAGCAAAAATAATTGTTGTAGCATCGGGCAAAGGTGGGGTTGGAAAATCAACCATAAGTGCTGGGCTTGCTTATGCACTTGCACGAAACGGCAAAAAAGTAGGCATAATGGATGCCGATATCTATGGTCCATCAATTCCATTACTTACCGATACCATTGGGTTTAAACCTCTGACAATAGAAATTGGAGGTACAACACCTCAAATTACAACTGCCGAAAGTAAAGGAGTGAAAGTGCAATCGATAGCATATTTTATTGACGATAAAGCTGCAATGTGGCGTGGACCAATGGCATCGAACACATTAATGCAACTGATAGAGCAAACGGCATGGTGCCGACTCGATTACTTACTAATTGACCTGCCACCAGGAACTGGCGATATACAGTTAAGTATTTTTCAAAAGCTACATATTACGGGTGCAATTATCGTTACTACACCGCAAACAATCTCGGTTACCGATGCTTCAAAAGCAGCTGAAATGATAACAAACGAAGCTTTTCAAATTCCAATTTTGGGCATAGTTGAAAATATGTCGTGGTTTAGCCCATTGTCGGAACCCGAAAAGAAATATTTCCTATTTGGTTCAGGAGGAGGCGAAACTATTGCCAAACAATACAATGTTCCTTTACTTGCTCAAATACCAATTTTAATGGAAAATGCAACAGAAAATAGTTCAAACCATTACATTGATATTTGCCATAAATGTTTTGCACCATATTTCAACGAATTAGCATTAAAAATATAAACTGTAGAACAGATGAAAATAGCAATAACATCACAAGGAAATAACACTGAATCGACATTAGACAGTCGATTTGGACGATGTTCATTTTTTGCAATTTACGATACAGAAACTCTGGCAACAGAATTTATTGAGAATCCACACAAAGAAAGTAACGAAGGTGCTGGTCCTGCGTCAGCTCAGTTTGTGATTACTAAAGGAGTTCAAAAAATTATGTCGGGTGAATTTGGAGGAAAGGCAAAATCGGTTCTCGAAGCTTTAAACATACAAATGATTGAAGTAAAAGATTCAGAACAAACAATTGGCGATATTCTAAAGACTTTGCATACACTGTAATTTCATTGATATTATGCCACAATTAGACGGAACTGGTCCCGATAGTCAAGGAGAACAAACCGGTCGGGGATTAGGAAAATGCATAGAACATTCGAACGAAGAAGCACTCGAAAAGCTTGGTAAAGGAATGGGTAAACGCCACAAATCAGGTGGAGGACAAGGTCGAGGCAAACGTTTGAAAAGCGGTTTAAAATAACAGACATCAACACTAAAAAGGAGGTTATTATGCCAAATTTAAACAGAAAAGGTCCTGACGGAAATGGACCAATGACAGGAAGAAAACTCGGACATTGCAATCCAGAAAGCAAAGGAAAAACCGAAGAAGAAATCCTTCAAATGAGGGAATCAAATAATCAACCAACCCAAGGAATGCGTCGTGGACAAGGTCGTGGGCGTGGTCGTCAAAGCCAAAGTCAAGGATTAATTGAACGTTGCAAAAATTTCTTTGGTCGTGGAAATGGTTCAGGCAGAGGCATGGGAAGAAACGGCAACCGATGTGGACAAGGACGTGGACAAGATTTAGGTATGCGTTATAGTGAAACTGATTTATAGATCCACTTATAATATAATTTTAAAAAATGGTATCGGATTATCGTTGTTACTTTTGTTTTGCAAGAGCTTTTGAAACCTTGCTCGAAAATGAGAAACTATCTTTAGAAGACAAGAATAGTTTTGTTCGCGAAATGTCGGAATTATATTCTGCAGTTGGAAATAGTTTTTCATCACCCGAATATTCGAGAGCTTTACATGTAATATTAAGGAAATACACCAATAATCCCGATCCCTACAAACTTGCAAAGAAACAGAGTAACGATTTGGTGATGAGCATGTATTCCGATTTAAAAAATCAGATTCAACATTCTGCCAATCCGTTTGATACCGCTTTACGATTAGCAATTGCAGGAAATATCATGGATTTTGCCATTGGTAGTAATTTCGATTTGCAGGCAACAATAACCAAAGTTCTGCAAACCGATTTTGCTATTGACCATTCTAAAAAATTACAAGAAGCAATTTCAAAAGCAAAAACAGTCCTTTATTTGGGCGATAATTGTGGCGAAATCGTTTTCGATAAATTATTTATTGAAACGATAAACCATCCAAATCTTATGTATGCCGTTCGTGGTGCAACAATAATAAACGATGCTACAATCGACGATGCTCATTATGTAGGTATGAACTTAGTTGCCAATATACTATCGAATGGTTATGATGCTCCATCAACAATAGTGAAAAAATGTTCAAAAGACTTTCAAGACGTTTTTAATCGGGCAGATGTCATAATATCAAAAGGACAAGGAAATTTAGAAGGTTTACTCGATAATAAAACAAATGAAATATACTTCCTTTTAATGGTAAAATGCCAAGCTATTGCCGATGCCCTTGCGGTTAAAAAAGGCGATTTTGTGGTAAAAAAGAATACAGAAATATGAAAATAGCTATAGCAAGCGGAAAAGGTGGAACAGGTAAAACACTAGTTTCAACGAATTTATTTCGCGCTGCACAAGAAAAGAAAATTCCAATAACCTTGGTCGATTGCGATGCCGAAGAGCCGAATGTAAGAGAATTCATTCAAGGAGAGAAAACGCAAACAACACCAATTGTACATAATATTCCATTTATCGATCCCGAAGCTTGCATGTTTTGTGGTAAATGCCAAGAATATTGTAACTATAATGCAATAGTATTGATAGCAGCTGCAAATTTTATAAAGGTAATGGACGATTTGTGCCGAGCTTGTGGTGCGTGTTCGGTTGCTTGTCAATACGGGGCAATAACAACAGCTCCACAACCAATTGGAGCTTGCACTTTATTCGATTGTGGAAATTCGTCGCAGGTTCTCGAAGCTCGAGCCGATGTTGGATTGTATTCGCCCGTACCAATTATTCGTAAAGCATTAAGCATGATCGAAGACGAATCGCTCGCATTACTCGATTCACCACCTGGTATTTCATGTCCATTTTTAGCGACTGTTGAAACTGCCGACTTTGTCGTTTTGGTTACGGAACCAACACCATTTGGACTAAACGACTTAAAACTTTCGGCCGAAACATTGCAAACAAAAAATGTCCCTTTTGGAGTAATTATAAATCGTGCAGGATTAGGAAATAGAGATGTATATGCTTGGTTGATTGAAAACAACATTCCCTTATTAGCAGAAATTCCTTTTGACAAAGCAATAGCAAAGATATATTCCACCGGCGATCTGATATACAACGAATTACCAGAGTATAAAACGCTGTTTGAACATTTACTCGACACAATAATTGAAAAAGCTACACGATGAATGAAATAGTAGTCCTTAGTGGCAAAGGAGGAACAGGCAAAACAAGCATTAGTGCGGCTTTTGCTACAATGAATGTAAATACAGTTGTTGCCGATTGTGATGTTGATGCTGCCAATTTACATCTCATTTTGCAACCCGAAAATCACCATGATGGAACAATGGTAACGGGACACAAAGCACATATACTGCAAGATAAATGCAGCTCTTGTGGTGTTTGTATGGAATTTTGTAGTTTCAATGCAATATCGTTAAAAGATGGCAATTACACAATTTCGGAATCGGCTTGCGATGGTTGCGTACTTTGTTGGCGATTATGCAGTTCCGAAGCGATAGAACTTATTCCAAGCAATAAAAGTCGCTGGTTTATGGGCGATTATCGTTTTGGTAAATTGGTACATGCCCGCTTGCAACCAGGCGAAGAAAATTCGGGAAAACTTGTAAGCATGGTTCGTGACATTGCAAAAAGTTATGCGTCAGAAGTTGGAATCGATACGGTGATAATTGATGGTCCACCCGGAACAGGTTGCCCTGCAATTTCATCTGTTACTGGAGCAGCAAAAACACTTATTGTTACTGAACCAACTCATTCAGGATTTCACGATATGAAACGAATTCTCGATCTGACAATGAGTTTTAAAGTCAAATCGTATGTACTCATCAATAAGTACGACTTAAACAACGACATGACTTTAGAAATAGAACAATGGTGTCTCCAAAAAGGTATTTTTGTTGTTGGTAAAATCCCCTTCGATACACAAATAGTTGAAGCAATGCTTAATTGTAAAAGCATTGTTGAGTGGTTGCCACAAAGCGAAGTAAGTCTTGAAATTAAAAGGATTTGGGATATTATAGTAAATGACAACAAAAAAGAATTGATTCTTAAATAAATCTCAATTTATAGTAATATATTTAAGTATGACAAAACAAGAAACAATAGATAAAGCACAAGCCCTTTTTGACGAAGGTTATGCCTGTTCGCAGGCCGTATTATTGGCTTTTGCACCACAATTCGACCTAGATGAAAAAACGGCAAAACTCATTTCTTCAACCTTTGGAGGTGGAATGGGGCGTTTGCGACAAAAGTGCGGAGCCGTTACTGGTGGATTCATGGTTCTCGGCATGAAATATGGCAACGAAAATCCGAAAGACATGGATACTAAGCTTGCTGCTTACAAGAAAGTACGTGAACTCAATAAACAAGTAGAAGAAATCCATGGAACAAGTAATTGCACCGAAATTCTTCAAAAATTTGCTACGGAAGCAGATGTTGCTGATCGAAAACATCACAAAATTATTTGTCGTAAATTGGTGGCTGATACAGCTGGGTTATTGTATGATATGATTCAATAGTTTAGGTTTAAGTAATTCCATATGAATAATTTAAAAAAGAATATAGTTTCAGTTTACCAGTTTTATTATCAAGGTTTTAAAAGTATGACTATTGGTAAAAAATTATGGTTTGTAATTATTATAAAACTAATTATTATATTTATCGTATTGAAAATATTCTTTTTTCCCAATTTTTTAAAATCGAATTTTAAAAACGACAATGAACGAAGTAATTATGTAATCAAACAACTCACTAAATAAGATAAAGTATGGAACATGTTGATTTTAGTCTCGTCGATTGGTCGCGAGCACAATTTGCGCTAACGGCAATGTATCATTGGCTATTTGTACCGTTAACACTTGGTTTATCGTTTATCGTAGCATTTATGGAAACGCTCTATGTTCGAACGGGCGATGCAGAATGGAAACGAATTACCAAATTTTGGATGACATTATTTGGAATAAATTTCGCTATCGGAGTTGCAACTGGTATTATTCTCGAATTTGAATTTGGCACTAATTGGTCGAATTATTCGTGGTTTGTTGGCGATATTTTTGGAGCACCCTTGGCTATTGAAGGAATTATGGCATTTTTCTTAGAAAGTACCTTTATTGCCGTAATGTTTTTTGGATGGAATAAGGTAAGCAAGAAGTTCCATTTGCTTTCAACATGGTTAGTTGCAATTGGTTCGAACCTTTCGGCATTATGGATTTTGGTTGCCAATGGTTGGATGCAAAATCCAGTAGGAATGCACTTTAATCCCGATATGGCTCGAAATGAAATGATGAATTTTTGGGCGGTATTATTCAACCCAGTAGCAATAAATAAATTTTTACATACAGTGTTATCAGCCTATATTTTAGCATCTGTTTTCGTAATTGGAGTAAGTGCTTGGTTTTTAATAAAAAATAGAGAACATTTATTTGCTCAAAAAAGCATGAAAGTAGCTGCTATTTTTGGATTGGTAGCTTCGTTTTTAACTATGGCTTCGGGCGATAGTTCGGCAAGAAATATGGCAAAATATCAACCAATGAAATTTGCTGTAATGGAAAACCTTTATGATGGTAAAAATGATGCATCCCTTACTGCTTTTGGATTATTGCAGGAAAATACGAAAGTAACTGATCCACAAAAACACGATTTTTTATTTAAAATAGAAATACCATATATGTTATCATTTATGGCTTTTCATGATCCTCATGCCTTTGTTCCAGGAATTCACGATTTTGTAAATGGGAATAAAGAACATGGCATTATTTCGTATAAAGAAAGAAGTGAAAAAGGTAAAATTGCAATTAATGCTCTTGCGGAATATAAAAATGCTAAAAAAACTGGAAATGAAAATGTTGAAAATGTTGCACTTGTTAAATTCAGAGAAAATTATGCACATTTTGGATACGGATATTATGCTAATCGCGATTTTAATGAATTAGTACCAAGTGTACCTATCACCTTTTATTCATTCAGAATTATGGTTGGATTAGGATTCCATTTTATAGCACTCTTTTTTATCGTTTTATACTTTCAAAAAAAGAAAAAACTTGAAACAAACCGAATTGTTTTATATACCGCTCTTTGGACTATACCTTTGGCTTATCTAGCTTCGGAATTGGGTTGGGTTGTTGCCGAAGTTGGTCGTCAACCATGGGTAATACAAGATATCTTACCAACCATTGCAGCAGTTTCTAAAATAAACTCTTCATCAGTACAACTTACATTTTGGCTCTTTTTTGTGCTATTCACCGGATTGCTTATTGCTGAAATAAGAATTATGATAGCTCAAATTAAAAAAGGACCAGAATCAGAAATTTTAGAAAATAAGTAATCAAATTTTAAATCGTACAGTTATGTTTGAAGCATTATCTCAAATCGCATTACAAGAGTATTGGTGGATTTTGGTATCTCTTTTAGGAGCAATTCTTGTATTTCTAATGTTTGTTCAAGGTGGTCAAACTCTTATTTACACACTGGGAAAAACCGAAGACGAACGCAGTATTTTAGTGAATTTATTAGGTCGGAAATGGGAATTTACCTTTACGACATTGGTAACATTTGGTGGAGCATTTTTTGCTTCTTTCCCTTTATTTTATTCTACCAGTTTCGGTGGAGCATATTGGGTGTGGATCGCAATATTGCTTGCTTTTGTGGTGCAAGCAGTATCGTATGAATATCGAAACAAACCTAATAATCTGTTTGGTAAAAGAACATTCGAGACTTTATTGTTTATTAATGGATTGTTAGGAACCGTTCTTATCGGAACCGCTGTTGGAACATTCTTTACAGGTTCGGCTTTTAGTGTCGATACATTAAACATCACGAAAATTACAGGCAATGAAATGCCAATTATTTCGGAATGGAAAGGTGCAGCTTATGGTTTAGAAGCTGCGTTAAACCTACGAAATCTTGCGTTGGGCTTAACTGTGTTTTTTTTAGCAAGAGTTTTAGCATTGCTTTATTTTATGAATAGAATAAAACATGCTGAAATTATGGAACGAGTAAAAAAACAATTACTTATTAATGCAATTCCATTTGTTGCCTTTTTCCTTATGTTCACCATTTGGTTGTTATTTTCCGATGGATTTGCAGTTAATCCAATTTCAAAAGTAGTAAGTATTGAATCCTATAAATATTTACATAATCTAATAGCTATGCCAGCCGTTGCATTTCTTTTTGTATTGGGTGTTGCTATGGTTTTACTTGGAATAATTCGACCATTAACCTGTTTTGTTAAGTGCGGTACAAAGGGTATTTGGCTTACTGGAATTGGAACTATATTAACCGTATTTTCACTTTTCTTAGTTGCAGGTTTTAATAACACAGCCTATTATCCATCAACCTATGATTTGCAAAGCTCATTAACTATCGAAAATAGTTCATCGAGTCATTATACCTTGGCAATTATGAGTTATGTGTCGTTATTGATTCCTTTTGTTCTTGCATATATCTGGTATGCTTGGATGTCTATTGATAGTAAAAAAATTGATATTCAAGAAATTAATGAAGATTCACATTCTTATTAGTAATATATTATATTCTGTAGGCTAGGTTTATTTATTAACAATAACCTAGTTTCATCAAATGGAACTAAAGCCCCTTTAGCAAAACCTGAAAGGTTAAGTGAGCTATAGGGGTTTTATCATTTATAAATAATCGATTTGTATTATGTCAGGTACCAAATCTAACTCAATAAAAAAGTTAAGCAATTTCAGTTCTTTTTCTGTTACGAGAAAGTGTGATATTCTTTCAATGCGTTCTTTTGAAAAGTACCTTTGTTACTGTACAATATTTAACAGATTATAAATAAAACAATATGGAAAAAATACTTATCATAGGTGGCGTTGCAGCAGGAGCAACAGCAGCAGCAAAAGTTCGAAGAATTTCGGCTACGGCACAAATAACAATGCTCGAAGCAGGTGCCGATATTTCATTTGCCAATTGCGGTTTACCATATTATATTGGTGGAGATATTAAAAGCCGTTCCAAATTGATTCTACAAAGTCCCGAAAGTTTCAAAGAACAATACAATGTTGATGTTTTCACACATACACTCGTTAATGCAATTGACAGAAAAGCTCATTCGGTACAAACTGTTAACACTCAAACAGGAGAACATAAAACATTTGAATACACTAAATTAATCCTTGCACAAGGAGGTCGTCCAGTTACACCAACTCTCGAAGGTGCAAATTCACCCCACGTTTTTACCTTGTGGACTTTGGACGACATGGATAAAATAACTCGCCATTTAGACGAAAAGAAACCTAAAAATGCGGTTGTCGTTGGTGGTGGATTTATTGGTCTCGAAATGGTAGAAGCTCTTGTAAAACGTGGACTTAACGTTCATGTTGTTGAAATGATGCCACATGTAATGAGCATAATGGAAGCCGAAACAGCAGGATTTATTGAAAATGAATTACTTTCCTATGGTGTTGGTATTCATACCAATGTTGGCGTTACAGAAATAACACCAACAAAAGTTAAACTCAACAATGGTTCAATGCTCGATGCCGATATGGTTTTACTTTCGATTGGCGTTCGTCCTACATTACAATTAGCAATTGATTCTGGTCTTGTACTTGGCGAGGCTGGTGGGTTATTGGTAAATGCACAACTGCAAACCAACGACCTCGATATTTATGCAGCTGGCGATATGGTTGAAATAGAACATCGTGTAAATGGTAAAAAAGTTCGTATTCCACTTGCTGGACCAGCAAATAGACAAGGTCGTATAGTGGCAGAAAATGTTTTAGGTGGAAATCATTCATATAAAGGATCAATAGGAACTTCGGTTGTTCGCGTTTTCGAAGCCGTTGCAGGAACAACAGGTCTTTCATTGAAACAAGCTCTTGCTGCAGGAATCGATGCCGATTCGGTTGTGGTTCATAAAGAACATCATACTTCATATTATCCGGGTGCTGAAATGGTAACGGTTCTGTTGGTGTATGACCGTAAAACAGGAGTCGTTCTTGGTGGCCAAACAGCAGGATATAAAGGAGCTGACAAACGTTTAGATGTGATTGCAACCGCAGCAGCTACAAAATTAACGATAAGTGATCTTGCGGATGTTGATTTTGCATATTCACCTCCCATAGGAACGGCAAACGATGCTTTAAATATGGCTGCATATACAGCAGAGAATAAAATGTCGGGATTCAGTTCATCGGTTACAGTTTCGCAACTCGATGCTTTAATTGCTGGTAAAAATCCATTAATTATTGATGTGAGAGATTATTTCGCATTCGAAAAAAATCATATTCAAGGTGCTTCTCATATTCCATTGGAATTACTTCCAAAACAATTAAGCACAATTCCTACAGATAGATTTATTCTCGTTTATGACGAAACCGGAAAGAAAGGTCATCAGGCACTTCGAATATTAGTAGGAGCTGGATTTAAACAAGTTACTAATATTTCGGGAGGTTACATTTCATTACAACGTCAAACTCGAACTTCCGGTTTTAAAAACATTACACTTGATGTTTTGCCAGTTAAAATAAAAACGTTAAATGCTGAAAAAACGGAAGAAAATGAGGAAACAGTTCAAGAAGCGAAAAGCGAAAATACTGCAATAGTTGTAGATGTTAGAACAAAAGCAGAATTTATAACGGGAGCTTATCCCGATGCTGTGAATATTCCACTTGATGAGCTAGGCAAACGATATGTTGAATTAGGCGATAATCTTTCGAGAGATATTACGGTGTATTGTTTATCGGGAGGTCGTTCTGCTTATGCTCAAAATCAGTTGAAACAATTGGGTTTTACCAATGTAAAAAATGGTGGTGGCATAAACACAATGATGGCTCGTTTAAAAACAGAATCAAAACCAACAGCTTCGAACGAACCATTAATTGTTGATGTAAGAACAAAACAAGAATTTAGCGGTGGTGCATTTCCTGGAGCAGTAAATATTCCATTAGATGAAATACAGAACCTAATGAGTGAATTTGGTGATTTTTCGAGAGATATAACGGTTTATTGTGCATCGGGAGCAAGGTCTTCGTACGCTCAAAGTTTCTTACTAAAATCGGGTTTTACCAATGTAAAAAATGGTGGTGGTTTAATGCAAATGATGATGCGAAATAAATAGATTATGAAAAAAGTATTAATTTTAGGTGGTGGATTTGCCGGCGTAGAAGCAGCAATAAGTCTACAAAAATCAGGATTATTCAATGTTACATTACTCTCGGAAAGAGATTATCTCTTTATATATCCAATTTCGATATGGGTGCCTGTAAATGGAATAGATATTGAAGATGCAAAATTACCACTTGCTTCAATTCAAAAAGCATATCCATTTACCGTAATAATTGATACTATAGTTGCAATACAATCTACTGAAAATAAAGTAGTAGGAATTAAACAACACTATGAATACGATTATTTAATACTTGCAATTGGAGCCGAAAAGGTTGGTCATCCAGGAATTGAGAACACTTTGTCAATTTGTGGCAAACCAATTGTTTCATCGCAAGTCAAAGAATCGCTCGATACGTTAATTTCAAGGAAAAACGGAAAAATTGCAATTGGATTTGGAGGTAATCCTAAAGATAAATCGGCAGTTCGTGGAGGTCCAGCTTTTGAGTTTGCTTTTAACGTTCATCACTATTTGAAGAAACTGAAAATAAGAGAACATTTTGCTATTTCATTCTTTGCTCCAATGGAAAGTCCAGGTGCAAGAATGGGCGATAAAGCTCCCGCAATGATTGGTAAAATGCTTGATAACGCAGGTATATCGCAACATTACGGCAAGAAAATAAAGGAATTTCAAAAAACAAGTATTGTATTTGAAGACGACAAAACTATTGAAGCCGATTTAATAATGTTCATCGCAGCTTCAAAAGGGAATAGTATTTTTGCTAATTCTGGTTTGCCATTAAACGATGCTGGTTTTGTAAAAATTGATGATAATTGCAAGGTAGAAAATATCGAAAATATTTTTGCCATTGGTGATGCTGCAGCAATTGATGGTTACGATTGGGTCGCAAAACAAGGCCATATTGCCGAATTAATGGGGCGAAATGCGGCTTATAATATTATTCAAACCGAAAAAGGAAACAACAGTAGAAAAGGCTATCATTCACATCTCAATATTTTATGTATAATGGATACTGGTAATGGTGCAGCATTTGTTTTACGCAATCACAAACGAGCTATTTTGTTACCTTTGCCAATTGTTGGGCACTGGATAAAAAAAGCGTGGGGCTGGTACGTTAAAGCATCGAAAACGGGAAAGTTTCCACGAATTCCAGGGATGTAAATTATTTTTAAAATTAAATTAAGATATTTTCTTAATGTCAAATCTATTAGAAAAACTACAAAAGGATATTCGATATATCGATGGACTCAAAGCCTGCATTAATTGTGGTGTTTGTACTGCTATTTGTCCGGCAGCCGAATTTAACGATTATGATCCTCGGCAAATTGTTGATATTGTACAAACTGGCAATGAGGATTATATTATAGACTTATTGAAAAGCGATACCATTTGGTATTGTGGTGAATGCTTGTCGTGCAAAACACGTTGTCCACGAGGCAACACTCCGGGTTATATAATTCAATCGCTTCGTCAACTTTCGCAAACCGAAGGTTATTTTACGGAATCGGAAAGAGGTCGTCAACAATTAGAGGTGAAACGAAAAATAGGTGATGTAATGCTCAAATATGGATATTGTATTCATGTTGACGAAATAAATACTATCGACCATCCCGAACAAGGTCCTGTTTGGGATTGGTTCCGTCAAAATACAGAAAGCATTTTGGCAAAACTTGGAGCAAATTACAAAGGCAAAGGTGCAGGTACTTTGCGTGAAATAAGCGAAACCGACCTTAACGAATTACGCAATATCTTTGAGGTAACAGGAGCAATGAAACGATTTGAAACAATAGAAAAACAATCAAATGATTCAAGACGGTAAGAAAACAGTGTGGAAAGATTATCAAAAGGAAATTGCTACTGATAATTATTACTATGCAAGAAGTTGTATTCGTCAAAATTTCTTTCCCGGATCGGAAGAAACCTTTCTTAAAATTGTGGGAATGATTCTTGGCAAAGATGTTTTTGACGACCCGCATCAAACCACTTGTACGGGAATAGCATATCATTCCGATATTATTCCCATTGAAACAACAATGACCGTTGTAGCTCGTCAATTTTCGTTGATGAACGATGCTGGATATAAAAATTTTATTGCATCGTGTGTAACATCATTTGGAATTTATAGCGAGATGTTGGAAGCTTGGCATCATTTCCCCGATACATTAGATGACACAAAACAAATGCTTAAATCGGCAACTAACAGAACATTTAAGCTACCCGAAAATTTAGTTCACACAAGCGATATTATTTACAAGTTTAAAGACGAAATAGCTGAAAAGGCAAAATACCGTTTGGTAAATAAACATACTGGCAAACCGCTAAAAGTTGTTGAACATATTGGTTGTCATTATGCAAAAATATTCCCAACAAAAGGAGTTGGTGGAGCAGAATTTCCCAATGTCTTAGCTGGAATGATTGAAACGTGGGGTGGCGAAGTTGTCGATTATCCCGAACGAAGACATTGTTGCGGATTTGGATTCCGAAATTATATTATAAAAGAAAATAGAGGTTATTCATTGTCGAATTCTAAAAAGAAATTTGACTCAATGGAACCATATAAACCCGATTTTATTGTAGCAAATTGTCCGGGTTGCACGTTTTTTCTTGATCGATGGCAGTATGTACTTGCCGAATCGGAAGGAAAAACCTATGGCAAAAACGGTCAAGGAATTCCTGTTTTAACCTACGAAGAAATGACAGGTTTAGTGCTTGGTCTCGATCCTTGGGAAATGGGCATGCAATTACACCAAGTTGCAGTAGAACCATTGCTCGACATCATTGGGATTGAATATAAACCCGAAGATAAATTCAAAGGGAAAAATAGTGAATATATTGGAACACCCGAAAAACCGTTATTTTTAAATAGTTAATAATAATACATAGCCATTAGTAATTACTAGTATACCAAACTGGGATCAAAATACTTTGCAAAGGTTATGTCTCACTATTCATTGAAAAACATAAATTGATGAAAATTATAACCTTAATAGAGAATCTAACCTACAAACAAGGACTTGTAGCTGAACATGGTTTATCGTTTTACCTTGAAACAGAGGATCGAAAGATTCTGTTTGACACAGGTCAATCGGGTTTGTTCTTGCAAAATGCGGAGAAACTGGGCGTAACTATTGAAGATATTGATATCCTTGTACTTTCGCACGGACATTATGACCATACAGGAGGGTTATATCCTTTTCTCGAAAAAAATACTAGAGCAAAATTATATGCTAAAAACGGTATTTTTACTCCAAAGTACCATGGGAATAATCGTTTTATCGGAACCATTTTCGATGAGGAAAAACTGAAAAATAGACTTATGTATGTTGATTCGGTTACTGAAATTTGTGAGGGTATTTTCATCATGCCAACAATAACAATTCATAATTCAGTTGATACTCATTATGATGGATTATTTTGTAAAGAAAAAGATGAACTGAAACAAGATGAATTTAACGATGAACTTTTTCTTGTTATAAAACAAGATGAAAGTATTTCTATAGTAACAGCATGCTCGCACAGAGGTATAACAAATATTTGTGCCACAGCTTCCAATTATTTTAATGTATCTGTCGATCTTATTTTAGGTGGTTTTCACATGAAAGACTGCAACGCAGAACAATATGTACATATAATTGATTATTTCCGTCAAATAAAGCCACAATCTATTGGTGTTTGTCATTGTACGGGGGTCGAAAGATATGCAGAGATGTCTCGATATTGTGAAGCTCGGGTGTTTTATAATTATACGGGGAATATTGTAACCATCCCGACAACGAAAATAACAAAATAACAATAGATAATGGAACTATCAAAACACGAAACTTCATGGCTAAAACATGAAGGAAAAACATTTTTAACGACATTGGGTATAAAACAAGATACTCGTGTAATTGATTTTGGTTGTGGACAAGGTCGATATACTATTCCGTTGGCTCAAGTTGTTGGTGCAAATGGACAAGTGTTCGCTTTTGAACGTGACAACGATGCAATTGCCGTTGTGCAAGAAAGAATTCCTGTTTTTTTAAATAATTCGAATGTTACATTTATTACAACAAATACCGATGATATCACATCAACTGTTATTGAGAAAAGTATTGACTCTATTTTAGTGTTTGATGTCTTGCAGTATATTCAAAATTGGGATATATTCTTTATGTCCATTACTAAAGTATTAAAATTAGGTGGATTCATTCATATTTATCCTGCTGCGATTCCACATCCTGGCGACGTGAATATTAAATTAGCCAGAACAAAACTTGAAAAAATGGGATTTAAATTAACTAATACTCGTGAATTCAGAATGATGCATAGTATTGATATGCTTGACGATATAGTTTACAGTTTTTGCCTACAATAAACGAAACATATAAAATTGAAAAAGATGAAACATCAAATTACAATTATTGGAACAAATCCTCCTTGTCCAAGATGCAAATTATTGACCGATGTTATTACGCAAAAATGTATAGAATTAGAAATTGATGTAGAAGTTAAACATCAGACATATACTGATGATGAAGCAAAAAATTTTGCAAAAAATCTTGGACTCGAACCCGGAACTGCAAGTTTAGTTGCAAAAAAGTTGGGCGTTGAAATCGATAATACAAAAAAACGAACAGCGAACTTCGATTCAGCTTTTAATAGCGAATACGAAGATTATAATTTCTCGGGCTGGACCTATGAACTCGATGAACTTTTACGACCATTTGAAATGAAAGCTAAAGAGGTTGGAATATTAATGACACCCGCTTTAATAATCAATAATGAATTAAAAAATCAAGGCAGTATTCCACGAATGGAAACATTAATAAACTGGCTTTTAGAATTAAAAAGTACCGTAAAATGATTATTACGACAAAAGTTCGATACGGATTTCGTGCACTTGTCGAAATCGCTTCGGTTCCTGATAATATGGGCATTACTCAAAAGGATGTTGCTTGTAATCAAAATCTATCGGTGAAATATCTCGATCATATTATTAAAGGACTAATGACTGCTCAATTGATTACTCATCGTAATGGTCGAAACGGTGGATATAGTTTAGCACTTCCTCCGAATAAAATAACTGTTTATATGGTTTATCGTGCATTTGAATCTGAACTTTGTTTGGTTGAGTGTTTACAAAACAACACTTGTTCAAGACAAGAAAATGAATGTAATAGTCAATCTGTTTGGAAAGAATTAAACAAACAGATTATGTTGTTTATGAAGGGCATTACACTGCAAGATGTTCTTGATGGAAAAGATTTGTCAACGATAAATATGTAAATGACAGATCAAGAAATCATACAATCCATTCTTAATGGAAAAACCGAAAATTTTAGACTCGTTGCAGAAGCATATCAGTCTAAAATTTTTCGTGTTTGTATGGGATTTGTTCATCAAAAAGAAGAGGCTGAAGATTTAACTCAAGATATTTTAGTGTCAATATATCAAAATCTCAACTCTTATAAAGGCAATTCTAAATTTTCAACTTGGATGTATCGAATAGCAGTAAATGCTTCACTCCGACATTTAGAACGCAAGAAACGACGAGGCTTTTTTGAAAGGATAGAGCAATTATTTACAGGCGAAAAATCATCGCACGAAATAAATCTGCACAGTCATAACGAAAATCCTGAAACCATTTTAACTTCGAAAGAACGTTCTGAAATTGTGCATCGTGCAATCGATACATTATCAGAAAATCAACGAATTGCATTTACATTAAGTAAATTCGACGATATGCCTCAACAACAAATTGCATCAATAATGAATAGTACGGAAGGTGCCGTAGAAGCATTATTACAAAGGGCTAAAGCCAATTTGCAGAAAAAATTAATTACTTTACATAAAAAAATATAAAAGTACCCGTAGGAAATTTGCGGAGATAGTATCTAACAAAAAAATCACAAAGATGAATTGCTCAGATTGCATATCAAAAATTGGTTCATTTATAGAAGGGACGCTTTCGAACGATGAAAAACAACAAATGGAAAGACACTTTTCCACTTGTGATGCTTGCAAGCACATGCACGATGAGTTAGTTCAAGATTTTGCGATTTTAGAATCAGAAAAATCTATCGCACACAATCCATTTATTGCTACCAGAGTTATGGCAGCAATCGAACAGATTGAGAAACCAACTGCTCGTCAGATTGGCTACAAAAAAATCCTACAGCCTATACTTATTGCTGCGTCATTGTTTCTTGCAATTGCTGGTGGTATTAAAGTTGGTACTCTCTATTCGAAAAATGTAACATTTCATACTGAAACTGATAATCTTTCATTTATGGATGATGCTAAACTCGAATCTTTGCAAACATTTGAACAAGATTAATACTTACGATTATGATAACAGAAACAAAACAACGGTTGTTGCTATGGAGCGTAGTTGTTCTCCTCGTGTTAAACGTTACAACACTTTCAACAATAGGATTTCACATGTGGGAAATGAGACATATGGCATCTTTTGAAATGGGCGAACGACCAATGAATGGCGAAGCTGTTCAGTTTTGTGGTCGATTTATAAAAGATAAACTCAATTTATCGGACGAACAATTGGTGAAATTCAGGGAAATCAATCCAAAATTTAGAGACGAAGTACGAGAAAAAAAACAAATTCTCTCCAACTTTAGATCTCAAATGATGGAAGAAATGATGAGTGAAAAGCCCGATACAGCAAAACTAAATGTGATTGCTGCAAAAATTGGCGAAACTCACAAGCAACTAAAAATGAGTACTTACAGCTATTATTTCAATCTTAAAAAAATGTGTAATCCAACTCAAAAAGCAATATTAGATAGCATCTTTGCTGAAAATATGCTTTCGGATACACCCGGAAGAATGGGTAGATTTGGTAATGGTTGCGGAGTTCAAAATGGACGGGGTTTTGGTCGTGGACAAGGATTTGGAAACGGTCAAGGATTTGGAAATGGACGAGGAAGGCAAGCTGGTAAATGTCCAAACTAATTAAGCTTTAGCCTTGTAACGAACAACAAATACATTATTTCAATACAATGATTTTTCATTCAGCAAAATGTTGAATGCAGGTAACTTATTTTTAAAATTTAAAACAAATAAAATTATGAAAACGATAGTAAATCAAATAGTTAAGGTAGCTTTAATTAGCTCAATGGGAATCTTAGCAATGTCTTGTACAAAACAAGATTCTGAAACAGGAATGTATGGTTCTGTACTTTCTGTCGAAAATGATGGAGTTTCGTCAGTAAATATGAATAACTTAAAATCACTTTTACTCGATACTTCAACTGCTACAGCAACCGAAATAGCGAACATTAAAATTGCTCGTGATGAAGAAAAACTAGCTCACGATGTGTATGTTGTAATGAACGAAACATGGAACAATCAAGTTTTTCAACGTATTTCTATGAGCGAAGCAAGACATTACAATGCTTTAAATGCTTTACTTGTAAGCGTTGGTGTTTCTGACATAACCGTTCTTGCTGCTGGAGAATTCTCAAATCCATCAATCAAAGTTTTATACGACAGTTTAGTTCAAAAAGGAAAAATGTCGCTTAACGATGCATTTATCGTTGGTGCAACTATCGAAGAACTCGACATCAAAGACTTAAGTTCATTCTTAAATGCAACATCAAACTCAAATATTGACTTGGTTTATTCTAATTTAACGAGAGGTTCACGCAATCATTTACGTGCATTTGTTGGTCAATTAACGAATGCTGGAATTAACTATGCACCAATCTATCTTACAAGTTCAGACTTTACTGCAATAATAACATCTCCTGTTGAAAAGGGAAATCAGTATAAAATGGGAAATGGCAAAGGTAAAGGAAATGGTAAGGGAAAAGGCAATGGACAAGGAAATGGAAGCGGACAAGGTGATGGTTCGTGTAACCAATAATTAACAAAAGAGACACAGATCTATTATGGACTGTGTCTCTTATTTTTTTATTTAAAACATAATTCTGATATTTATGAGAAGACATCTATTATTATTAATCATTAATCTTATTGCATTTAGTTTTTCAATAAGTGTTAATGCACAAGATTCAACAACTTCCGTTTTCGATGGTTTATTTGAGTCAGCACCATTTGCGAAACCTTTTGTATCGGAAATGCACAGTACGAGACCGTTGCAAGGGAAAATAGTCAAATAAAACAGCATATATAATTGAATATCATTTACCTGAATGGTATTTATTTCTTATATTTGGGTATGAAAAACGCACAAAATATTGGATTTGCAGATTTGGCAATACAAGGAAGAAAAATCAAAGAAGATTTCTTTAATCAAATCAATATATTAATCGATTG
>Ga0302296_1000590_pt1 | contig 29703 bp, 20 predicted proteins | sample III_Fen_N3_1_FD_194546 | JGI IMG/M metagenome (GOLD analysis project Ga0302296, IMG submission 194546) | Peat permafrost microbial communities from Stordalen Mire near Abisko, Sweden - III_Fen_N3_1 | ecosystem: Environmental > Terrestrial > Soil > Wetlands > Permafrost | place: Sweden: Abisko...
TTGGTCTTATTAAAAGAATTCAAAAACAAATCGATAAATTAGGACTAAAATCTGAAGAACTAAATTTTGCAACTAATTGATTATTAATAGCAATATTTTACGTTAGTCAGAAGTGTTATGTTTTATTAATTGATATTATTAGCATTAAATAACGAAAAGACACTAATTAACGCAAGTTCGTTTAAAAGAATGTCGTATTTTATTGTATTTCAATCACGTAGTGATTATATATTTATAGAATGACGTTTTCAATAACAATCTCGTCCCTAGAGGGACGAAATAACTAATAAAAATAAATTTTCTATAAATATAGCAAACCTAAAGGCTTGCCATTAAACGCATAATACGCTTATTAATTGCTAGTTATAGTTATTTTTTACATCGAACTCACATTAATTAAGTCAGTAATCCCTTCCATTAACCCATTTGCAAATTAACCCATTAGCATATTATCATTGTTTTGTAAAATCGTTTAAATTTGCGACTTAAATCAATTTAGATGAATAAAAACCTATTAGTAGTCGCGTTACTCGTTTTACAATCGAATTTTATATTTTCGCAACGTTCAGAGAAGCAAGCATTGCCAAAACCAACCCTAATCGTTGGCATAGTTGTAGAACAAATGCGTTATGATTATTTAATGCGTTTTTGGGATAAATTTGGCGATGGCGGATTCAAAAAACTTATTGTAGGTGGAACCAGTTGTCGTCAAGCAACGGTCGATTATATGTATCCTCAAACAAATCCGGGCTATGCAACCATTGTTACAGGAGCAAATCCACGTACGCATGGAATTATTGCCGACGAATGGTACGACCGCATTAAAAATAAAGTAGTAAACGCAACTAACGACGAAACACAATCAGCAATATCAGGACTCGACAAAGATGTTACCGTTTCAGCTTCACGATTAAGTGTTTCGACCATTGGTGATGAGCTAAAGTTAGCCAATAAATATTCGAAAGTCATTAGTGTTTCATGCAAACCATCGTCGGCAGTAATGCTTGCTGGACATACTGCAGATGGAGCATATTGGCTCGATGAAGGTTCGGGTGAATGGACAACAAGTTCGTATTATAGAACCGATTTACCACAATGGATAAAAGATTTTAATGCGAAAAAATACGCCGATATTTATATGTCGAAAACATGGTCGCTATCTTTACCAATAGAGAAATATAGCGATTGCCTTTCCGACAAAAACGATTATGAAATAGGCATTAACACACAAATTACTTTTCCATATGTATTACCAACATTAACCGATTCATATAAAAAGTATAAGCTATTAAAAAATACACCTTACGGAAATTCATTTACCAAAGATTTTGCTATTTACACCATTGCTGGCGAAAACTTAGGACGAGATCAAAATCCCGATTTACTGATGATTTCGTTTTCGGCAACAGAAAATATTGGCTACCGATTTGGTCCACGTTCACAAGAATTAGAAGATACTTATTTACGCCTCGATAAAGACATAGAATTCCTTATGCAATTCATAGATAAGGAAGTTGGCAAATACAACACACTCATATTTCTTACATCAACAAGCGGAACAGCCGACAATACGAAACAACTACAAGAACAAAAAATACAAGCTGGACAATTCAAACAAGTGAAAGCCGAACAGATTTTGAAATCGTACTTAAATGCTTCGTACGGTACTGCAGATTGGGTATCGTATTATGGAAAACAAACATTTTACTTAAATCAAACATTAATTGAGGATAAGAAAATAAATCTTGCTGAAATGCAAAATAAGGCTTCAAACTTTTTGGTTAATCTTACAGGAGTATCGCAGGTATTCACATCGAACATTATGCAAAACACAAATTTTACCGAGGGAGTTCAGCATCAAATGTATAATAGCTACAATCAAAAACGTTCGGGCGACATATTCTTAAATCTTGAGCCTGGATGGATGGAACAAACAACAACCGAAGCTACGGCACATAATTCACCATACAACTACGACACACATATTCCATTAATTTGGTATGGATGGAAAGTCGAGCATCTTTCGCTGTCAAAACCGGTGTCGTTATCCGATATAGCACCAACGCTATCAGCGGTTTTGAAGATATCAGAACCGAATGGTTGCACCGGAAAAGCAATTTCGGAAGTGATGATAAATGAGTAAAAAACCATTTAATCATCAAATATTTAGTTAAAAACAATACTTTTTTAAAAAAATGAATATATTTGCGGTCTTAATGCATATAATGCAAAAAGCAAACAATTCGTTAATAATTAGGAACTTAATAAAATATAATTAAAATGCAAAATAAAGGAGCAATTAGGATTTTTGCTATTCTGTTGGCTTTAGCGAGTTTATATTCGCTTTCATTCTCATTTTTCACCAAAAAAGTAGAGTCGGATGCTGCCGAATTTGCAAAAGGTGATTTAGTTAAACAAAATGCGTATCTCGATTCAATCGGAAGCGAAGTAGTTTACAATTTCGCATGGTTGCGTAAGTTTACTTATGCAGAGTGTAAAGAACGTGAAATAAACTTCGGTCTTGACCTTAAAGGAGGGATGAACGTTACCCTCGAGATCTCAGTTGTTGATCTTTTAAGAGAATTAGCATCAGACAAAAATGATAGTACAATCCATAGAACTATCGAAAGAGCTAAAAAACTTCAAGAAAATAGTCAAGCTGATTTCGTAACATTGTTTGGACAAGCTTTTAATGAGTTATATCCAAATCAACGTTTGGCTAACTATTTCTCGAAATTAGAAAATAAAGAAAAAGTAAACTATCAGTCAACAAACGACCAAGTTTTATCTTTCTTAAAAGAGCAAGCTCAAAGTGCAATCGATAATTCATTCAACATTCTTCGTACTCGTATCGACCGTTTCGGTGTAACTCAACCAAACATTCAAAGTTTAGGTGGAGGTCGTGTATTAGTTGAATTACCTGGTGTTAAAGATCCTGAGCGTGTTCGTAAACTATTACAAGGAACAGCAAAACTAGAATTCTGGGAAACATACGATGCTTCTGAAATATGGAGTACTATGGAAGCTGCAAACACAAAAATAAAAGAAATAAAAGAACAACAATCGAAAAAAGGAACTGTAAGTGCTGATACAACAAAAGCAATTGCAGGCAAAGATTCTACAGCTGATACAGCTAAAAAAGGTTTAGCTCTTTTACAAAAAATGAATTCAGCTAAAGACACAGCTAAAAAAGATTCATCGAAAGTTGCTAAAGGAAAAGCTAATGGAGCAAACGAATATCCATTATTCTCAATATTAATTCCTAATACATCATCAAAAAACACCTTACAAAAAGGTCCAGTTGTAGGTATTAGCCACATTAAAGATACTGCTAAAATAAACAAATACTTATCTGACGAAAGAGTTAAAAAATTGTTCCCAGCAAACATCCGTTTCATGTGGACAGTTAAATCTTTAGACAAAGGCGGAAACTTCCATCAATTAGTAGCAATTAAAGCTCCTCGCGATGGCAAAGCACCACTTGAAGGTGATGTTATCACGAATGCACGTCCTGAGTCAAGTCAAAATGCAGGATCAGTTAACGTATCAATGTCAATGAATCAAGAAGGTTCAGCAATTTGGGCACGTTTAACAAAAGAAAATGCAGCATCACATAAATCGATTGCAGTTGTACTTGATGGTTATGTTTATTCATTCCCAAGCGTACAAAACGAAATTACTGGTGGTAATTCACAAATCACAGGAAACTTCACCATTGCTGAGGCAAAGGATTTAGCAAACGTACTTCAATCGGGTAAACTTCCTGCTCCTGCAAAAATTGTTGAAGAAGCAATCGTAGGACCATCATTAGGAAAAGAAGCAGTACACGATGGAATGATTTCATTTGCAGTAGCTTTCTTATTAGTGTTAGCATTTATGGTTCTTTACTATGCAAAAGCTGGATATGTAGCAAATATTGCATTATTAGTGAATGTATTCTTAATTTTTGGAGTACTTGCTTCAATGGGAGCAGTATTAACATTACCCGGTATAGCTGGTATCGTAATTACCTTAGGTATGGCGGTCGATGCAAACATCATCATCTACGAACGTATTCGTGAAGAATTAACCGCAGGTAAAGGTGTTAAACTTGCCGTTGCCGATGGATTTAAACATGCAATGTCTGCCATTGTCGATGGAAACTTAACAACAATGATTACTGGTATCATTCTTTATATCTTCGGTTCTGGACCAATCCAAGGTTTCGCAACTACGTTAATCATTGGTCTTTTAACTTCTATGTTTACAGCGATATTTATATCTCGTATCGTATTTGAAAACATGCTTGACAAAAACAAAATTGTTACTTTCGGAAATAAAATCTCAAATAACATATTTAAACATGTTGATTGGAAAATTATTGAACAACGTAATAGAATGTATATTTTCTCTGCAATAATTCTTGGTGCAGGTGTTGTTTCAATGTTTGTTCGCGGATTCAATTACGGAGTCGATTTTAAAGGAGGTAGAACATTTATTGTTCGTTTCCATGAAACAGTAAAAACTGAAGATGTACAATCGTCATTAAAAGTTGTATTTGACAATATTGCACCAGATGTTAAAACATATGGCGAAGGCAATCAAATAAAAATTACAACCAAATATTTAATTGAAAACCAATCGGCAAGTACTGATAGTGTAGTTGAACATAAACTTTATGATGGTTTAAAATCAATTATTGGCAAAAATGTAAGCTATTCTACATTCTCTCATCAATACAGAATGAGTTCACAAAAAGTTGGACCAACGGTAGCTGATGACATTGTATGGCAATCGGTTCTTGCGGTATTCTTTGCATTGATTGGTATATTCTTATATATCTTCATACGTTTCCGTAGTTGGATTTATGGCCTTGGTGGTGTATTATCATTAGGACATGATGTATTGTTCGTAATCGGTTGGTTCTCTATTTTATGGGGATTTGTACCTTTCTCAATGGAAATTGACCAAGCATTTATTGCAGCGATATTAACTGTAGTAGGTTATTCAATCAATGACACGGTAATCGTTTATGACCGTGTTCGTGAGTACAAAACATTATATCCAAAACGCGATAATTTATCATTATTCAATGGAGCAATGAACTCGACATTTGGTCGTACAATCAATACGGTAATGACGGTAATGATTACACTAATCGCGATCTTCATCTTTGGTGGTGAAATGATTAGAGGATTTATCTTTGCAATGTTAATTGGTGTTGGAGTTGGAACATATTCTTCAATCTTTATTGCATCGGCAATCGTATACGATACAATGGAATGGAAAAACAAAAGAGATGCTAAAAAAGCATTATAATAAGCTTTTTAAATAATATTCAAGGGCTGTTTCTTAATTGGAACAGCCCTTTTTCTTTTAATAACTTTTTGATAAGTTGTATGATTCTTTAAGCATTTTACATCGAAACATTTTTACTTTTGTTTTGCTGATTAAAAGGTTCAGTCCAATAAAATTGAAATACGTACGTTTATTCTGAAAAACTAATGATATGATGCATTCACTCCTATTACAAATTGCTACAACCAATTTACCTACCGCTGCTCCAGCACCAGTAAAAGAAGCCGAAAGTGTTTTCGAAATTGCCATGAAAGGTGGATGGATTCTAGTTCCAATTACTTTTTTATCGATAGTTGCAGTATATGTTATTATTGACAGATGGGCTGCAATTATTAAAGCAAAAAAAGGTGGCGATTTAGTAAAAACTATTGAACCACTTATTAAAGAGGGTAAAATTGATATGGCAATCGCAACTTGTCAAGCTAGTAATACTCCAGCAGGAAATGTATTAGTTGCAGGATTGAAAACAATTGGTCATCCAGTAAGCGATGTACAAGATGCTATGGAATCGGAAGCAAATCTTCAGCTTGATAGTATTATGAAAGGAATGCAATATTTAACAATCATTGCATCGGTTGCACCAATGTTCGGTTTCTTAGGAACAATTTTTGGGGTAATCAAAATCTTCTATAATATTTCATTAACCGATAATATTAGTATTGGTATTATATCAGGAGGTTTATATCAAAAAATGATTGCATCTGCATCGGGTTTATTTGTAGGTATTGTTGCATTTATTGGTTATCAATTACTAAATGCTAGTATCGATAAAATAACAAACATCATTGAGCGTCAATGCACACAGTTTATTGCTTTACTTCGTAGTAATTCTTAATTGCAGAAACCATGAAACTAAAACGCAAACGTGACTCCGAAACAAGGGTTTATACTGAATCGCTGAGCGATATCATGTTTTTCCTTTTGTTGTTTTTCCTTATTATATCTACATTGGTTAATCCTTCGGTTATTCAATTGATGTTGCCAAAAGCTTCGGCAAACATCCAAAAAATGAATAAACAAACCATAAATATTTCAGTTACAAAGGATTTACAGTATTTCTTAAACGACAAACCTATTTTACTCGAAAACATTAAACCTGAAATCGAGAAAATGAATGTCATTTCAGAGAATGCTACAGTTATCATTAGAGCCGATCAATCTATAACAGTTCAACAATTGGTTAATTTACTAGATATAGGCAACCAATTGAAGGTTAAAATGATTCTAGCAACGCAGAAATCATAATATGCTAATGAGCTAATAAAAAACTCAACAGGAATTAGCACATTAACACATTTTAAAATTAGCATATTAAAAAGGGGGCTTAGCTCAGTTGGCTAGAGCGTTTGCATGGCATGCAAAAGGTCAGGGGTTCGATTCCCCTAGTCTCCACAAATAAAAAAGAAATTCCTATTACATTAATTTGTGGTAGGATTTTTTAATTATAAATCCATGAACCACATATATATATCTGGAATAAAAATGTTTTCCAAACTATACAAGCACATATAACTGAGGTCAAAGATATAAGAAGAAGCGGTTTCGATAGTACATTCCTAAAATACATAAGCAATAGTAAAATCAAGAACAATATAGCTCCTAAATCATCAAAACCATACGGTTTTATCAATTGAATACCAGAGAAAAACAGTACTGTTAATAGAACAAATAATCCATATATTCCAAACGTTTTAGGCTTAAATACAATAGAATCGTAAAACGAATATATAAAAATAAAAAAGAGAGGTGTTGCTGCAATAAATCGTTGTAATCCGTGTAAAGAGCCTCCTTGTCTAAAAACTATAAAGACAAAAAATCCAATAAAATATAACATTCCGTAATACTGGAATCGTTTTTTTAAAATGTCTTTATCGGTTAATGAATTATCAATTTCGCGAATTTTATATTCATTAACAAAGGTATATCCCTCTTTTAATTCTTTAAAGAAATACAATATTGATGGAAATACGATAAAAACGATACAAAAAACATTCATTGAATAGCCATTTTGCGACCAATCGGCTAATTGTGTTGGGAAACAAAAGCCAACAGTTCCCCAGCACTTTTGAGCTGCTATAAATGAAAATAAATTTCCTGAATATCTATATTGAATAAGCATTGCAATTAACGTTCCAACAAAAAGAGGGACAAGCAAATACAACAGGTTCAAAAATATTTTTTTAACCTTCAAATGAAACAAGAAATAATAAAATTCGATACAGATAAAAGCAATAGTAAGGATATTAATGGCAGGGCGAGTCATACCAAGCAAAATCATTCCAATAATATATAACCAGTATTTGTTATTCATTATCCCCCAAAAACCTAAAGAAAAACAAGCTAGAAAAGTGGCTTCGGAATAGGGAATATTAAATGTAACCGTTTGTGGTAGAACTATAGAAACAATAAAAATAATTGCTTTTTCAAAAAAAGATTTGTCTCTAAAGAAAATATCCATCAATAAAAGAATAGATATAATAAATAATAAATAGTTCGTTATGCAAATACCCGCATTAGAAGCTCCAATAGATCTCCAGATATAAGGGAATAAGGGGAAAAAGGCATAAAACCTTTCACTTTCAGTTATATGATTATCATACCCAATTGTTGCAATAACATTATAATGAAAAGCATCCCAATTTATTAGATTTGTATTTGAGATTTTATCATACGGTTCATGGATTTTTACATTATTCCCATTACTATCTTTATGATAAACATCGGTAATTAAACCGAGCGAATGTTCATATATCTTCGTATGTGTTAATGCGTTAAAAACGGTAAGTGTTACTACAAACAATATAATTCCCAATGCAAAGAGAATAAAATTTGTTTTGAGGGTACTCATTCTAGTATTTGATTTTTAAATATTTGCAAATATAAAATTTAGAATACTATTACGAGTGAAGATATTTGCTTTTTATTATTTAAAATGCTTTTAATAATTCAACATTTAAGATCATTGAATAAAATATAATAACAATAGGTTTTTCAATAACTATAGATTGAATATAGTGTAACTTTGCCTTATGGAATTACAAATTTTATATCAAGACGAACATATTGTTGCAATCAATAAACCTCATGGATTATTAGTACATCGTTCACCCATAGCTGCCGATGCTCAGGAATTTGCATTACAGATTCTGCGTGAGCAATTACAAAAAACGGTTTATCCAGTTCATCGTCTCGACCGCAAAACATCGGGTGTTCTTTTGTTTACATTTTCGAAAGAAACATTAGTTCATGTATCAAATCAATTCATGGATGGATCGGTTAAAAAAAAATATCTGGCTATTTTACGTGGACATGCACCTGAAAGTGGAACGATAGATTATCCACTTCTTAACGAAAACGAAAAACTGCAAGATGCCATTACTCATTATCGAACACTTGGACAAAGTGAAATTCCTTATGCTTTAGGGAAATATACTAGCCTTCGCTACAGTTTAGTGCTTGCTGAACCAGAAACGGGCCGTATGCATCAGCTACGTCGCCATTTTGCACATATTATGTATCCCATCATTGGCGATCGTCCACATGGATGCAATAAGCAAAATCGTTTTTTCAAAGAAACCTTCAATATGGATTCGATGATGTTGCATGCTCAAGAACTCATGTTTTTGCATCCAGTAACGGGAGAACAGATGATTATTTCAGCTCCGATAAGTAGTGAGTTTGAGAGGATGTTGGAGGTATTGGGATTGAAAAATAATTATGAAGTTTATCTTTCGTGACACAAACGAAAGTATAATCAAAAAATAATTGTTCTATGGTAATACATGCATTGGAAGATGAATACAAAATAAAACTTTGCAAAGCGGTGCGTTAATTCAAAATAAATTATATTTTTGAATCGATTTTAAGAAAACTATTTCCCATGTTCTACTTTATATTTATGACAACAAGAAAATAGTTTTTCAGAGTCAATCTAATTCAATTATTTACAAACAATTTAAAACCAAAAAACATAAAAAAAAACCGTTCATTAATTCTTTTCCCTTTGATGGTATTGGGCTTTATGGCAATGTTTATGTCAGGATGTAAAAAAGACAGTTCATCAACACCATCAAGTTATTTTACTTGTAAAATAGATGGTACAGCTTTCTCTGCAACAAATCTTTTAAATTGTAGCATTTCGCAAGGTAATGCGATGGTTAATGGCTCAACAGCTACATCATTTGTCTATTTTTGGCTTCCCGATGTTGCTACAAAAAAAGCAGGAACTTACACTTTAGATGAAATTGTATTTAGATACAGCCCATCTTTTGCTGCTGACAATTTTGAAATAACTTCAGGTTCGGTTGTTGTTACTAGTTATAATAGCTCAACAAGTACCTTAACAGGAACGTTTTCGGGTAAAGTAGAAAATTCAACTGGTGCTACAAAAACAATAACAGAAGGAAAATTCAGCGTACATTTAAATACGGCTCAATAATATAGCAGTTTTAAAAAAGTAAAGAGCTGTTGTGCATTAGTACAACAGCTCTTTTTTTATGCTTAAAAATTAGAATAGAATCGGGAAGTAGGTTACTATTTTAGAATTTAATTTTTGCCTGTATTGCAAGCGGTTGTCGTTTATATGAGTGATAGTATGATAATTTATATTTCTGGAAAATAGTGAGTTCTAAAGGATGTTGAAATCATTAAACTAAAAGTTATTATATCCGTTTTATCAAAATAATGGGTATTTACTTATACTCAATCATAAACTACAATTCCCAACTCATTCGCATTTATCAACCGAAAATCTCTAAATTGCAATAAATTTTAGAATAATGTCTGAACCAAAGAAACTCTTTTTACTCGATGCTTATGCGATGATTTATCGCTATTATTTTGCGTTTATAAATGCTCCTCGTCGTACGTCGTGGGGACTCAATACTTCGGCACCTTATGGTTTTACCAATGCGCTTATCGATGTGCTTAAAAACGAGAAGCCAACGCATATTGGCGTAGCATTCGATCCTGGAGGTAAGACATTTCGCCATCAACAATACGAAGCTTATAAAGGCCAACGTCAAGAGATGCCTGAAGAGTTGCGTGCCAGCATTCCTTATGTAAAACAAATAATTGAAGGTTTTAACATTCCAATTCTTCAAGTTGAAGGTTTTGAAGCCGACGACGTTATTGGAACATTAGCCAAACAAGCAGTAAAAGAAGGTTTTGAAAGTTATTTACTTACTCCCGACAAAGATTATTGTCAATTGGTAGAACCGGGCATTTTTATTTTCCGTCCACGAAGTTTTGGACCCGGATACGAAACGATGAACGAAGACAGCGTTCGCGAAAAATTCTCGGTAAGTCAACCTTCTCAGGTAATTGACATACTTGGTCTTTGGGGCGATGCATCGGATAATATTCCTGGAGCTCCCGGAATTGGAGAAAAACGCGCTAAAGATTTGATTGCGACTTACGGAAGCATCGAAAATATTTATAATCATATTGATGAACTAAAAGGCAAACAGAAAGAAAATCTCATTGCGTTCAAAGATCAAGTTCTATTGTCGAAAGATTTAGCAACCATCAGAACCAATGCTCCCATAGCATTTCATGAAGAATCGTTGCGTTACGATGGTGCTTCGAAACAGAAACTTACTGAATTATTCCAGCAACTTGAATTCAAAACGCTAGGCAATCGTTTGTTTGGCGAATCGGCTAAAGTAGCTAGTTCAACAAATGCAGTTAATCCAACAGTTGCAGCAAGTCCAGCAAAGAAAACGGCTCCCGTGCAAGGTTCTTTATTCGATATGTTTAATGAGCCAATGACAGAAACAAGTCAGTCGACTGAAGAAAGCCAAAATGCAGAAAGTATTGAAACGAATGAATCGACAATACAAACTATTGATAATACAGAACATACATATCATCTTGCCGATACTTTTGAAAAACGAGCCGAACTTCTTTCGCTTCTAAGAGAAAGCGGAGAATTTTGCTTCGATACCGAAACGACCTCGCTTGATGTGATAAATGCTGAATTGGTAGGTGTATCGTTTTCGGTAAAAAAAGCTGAAGCATGGTATGTTCCATTTCCCGAAAACCAAGATGAAGCACAAGTTATTGCCAATGAACTAAAACCAGTGCTCGAAGATATGAGCCTGGCTAAGGTTGGTCAAAATATGAAATACGATATTTCGGTATTGGCAAATTATGGCATCGATGTACAAGGACCAATGTTCGATACCATGATTGCTCATTACCTTGTGCAACCCGATTTACGTCACGGCTTAGACTATTTGGCCGAATTGTACCTGAACTACAAAATGGTTGGTATAGATGAATTGATTGGGAAAAAAGGCATACATCAAAAATCGTTTCGTTCGGTTCCAGTTGAACAGGCCAAAGAATATTCGGGCGAAGATGCTGATATGACACTGCAATTGAAAGAGATAATGACCGTTGAACTTCGGAAACACGGTGTTTTACGATTATTTACCGAAGTGGAAATGCCTTTGGTAAAAATACTTTCGAAAATAGAACGCAATGGTGTTTCGCTCAATGTGGAAGCTTTGAAACAATCGTCGATTGAGTTAAAAACAGAAATTGCAGCTATTGAACAAGCCATCTATTCGAAAGCTGGTTGTGAGTTTAATATAGGTTCACCAAAACAATTGGGTGAAATATTATTTGACCGATTAAAGATTTCGGATAAGGCAAAGAAAACCAAAACGCAACAATATCAAACGGGCGAAGAGGTTTTGGTTTTGCTCAAAGATGAACATCCAATTGTTGCAGATATTTTAGATTATCGTTCGCTTAAAAAACTGGTATCGACTTACATTGATGCTTTACCAGAATTGATTAATCCAAAGACAAATCGCATTCACACATCATACAATCAGGCAATTGTTGGTACGGGACGTTTAAGCTCAACCAATCCAAATCTACAAAATATTCCTGTAAGGACGGAAAAAGGCAAGGAAATTCGTCGAGCGTTTATTCCATCTTCATCGGATAGAGTATTTGTTTCGGCCGATTATTCGCAAGTTGAACTTCGTGTCATAGCTCATTGCAGTGGCGACGAAAATTTTATTGAGGCTTTCCGCAATAACGAAGATATCCACACCGCAACAGCATCAAAAATATTTGGAATACCACTTGATGCAGTAACCAGTGAACAGCGTAGACAAGCAAAATCGGCAAACTTTGCCATTTCATATGGTTCGTCGGCGTTTGGCTTGGCTCAAAACCTCAACATTGCCCGCAAGGATGCCCAATTTTTAATAGATGGATATTTTGCCACATATCCAAAAGTAAAAGAATTTATGGACAAGCAAATAGGCATAGCTCGCGATCAAGGTTATGTTGAAACCTTGATGGGACGACGTCGCTATTTGCAAGACATAAACTCAAACAACGCAACTGTTCGCGGATTTGCTGAACGAAATGCCATAAATGCACCAATACAGGGTTCGGCTGCAGATATTATCAAAATAGCAATGATAAAAATTTGCAAGGAATTCAGTCGTCATAACCTCCAATCAAAAATGATTATGCAAGTACATGATGAGTTGAACTTCGATGTTTTAAAATCGGAATTGGAACTGGTTACTGAAATTGTTCGCAATGGAATGCAAAATGCAATGCATCTAAAAGTGCCGTTGCTAGTCGATTTAGGTATTGGAGATAATTGGTTGGAGGCACATTGATAATGATTTTTTTGTAGAGACGCGATTCATCGCGTCTCCGATTCATCACATCAACGATTTATCGTTTTAAAAATGGAATGCATATGACAGAATGTTCAGGAGACGCGATAAATCGCGTCTCTACAAAATACAATAAATACGAGATTTTATTTTTTACAACAAATCGCCCAATTCAATTTTCATATTGCCCGAAATATTTCCACCTATTACAATAGCCTGAGGTGTTATGGTTATTTTATCGAGTAATACCTTATTCAAACTACCTTTCAGCATCACACCTTTTCGAATCTGATAGCCTTTCATAAAGTCGTTTCCAGCTGTTAATGCTCCTTGCATCTGATCTTTTACTGGAATGGTAAGCATTGGCTCAACCATTTTCAAAAAGCTCTTATGCATTAACCAATTTGCTGTTTTTAAAAGTGCATTTCGGGTTTTAACTTCAAAATCGAAATTTGTGATTTTCAAGGCTTCGGTTTCAGCATCGAACTGAAGTTTTCCAACGCAATAGATTGTTCCATTTACTGAACCTTCAACATCAATAACCACAACCAAGGTATCGCCTTTGCCAAACATGTTAATATTTTTGATTGTCACATGTTTTTTGCCATCTTTAAACTCTTGACCAACAACATATTTTTGAGCAATATCAGTTATTTTTTGATATGACACATTGATGTTTGTATTAATCAAAAATTCAGGTTTAACAGCATTTATTGTTTGATAATCGGGAAGTTTTGTTTTTGTTGGAGCTGGTTCGAGAGCTGAACCAACGCTCGTTTCAATCATTGTATTGATTCCTAAATTGAAACTAAGTTTTTTACCTGTTCCAACAATTGGCGATGAGTAAATTGAAAGTGGATTAATTTTCAACCAAACATTATAGTCTGTATTAACATTTACAGGTGTTTGAAGCGTGTTCCATGTTTGTTCCATTGTATTACGAAGGTTCATATCTTCGGCAATTGACTTATCGATAGCCGATGTTATTTTCCCTTTCAAAGATTTTAAAGCCATATCTGCGATAAACGTAACGGGAATATTCATTCCTATTGCATTGATTTTAGGAGCTTCGGTCCACACATATTTCCCAATGGTAGTAGCAGTTGTTATTTTCCAATCTTTCGTTAAGCTAAAAACAGAACTTGCGTCAATGTTCATGGCTCCTGTAGCTTCATAATCGGAATTTACGGTAACGCCTAATACCGTTTTTTGATAGCGATATTTAACCCATATTTTTAGAGGTAATGTACCGTTAATGGTATTTCCAACAACCGAGAAATGAATATCTTGTTGTTTGGTAACTTTCACCATTAGGTTATCGTCGGTAATGTTATTATCCTCGTAAATAACTCCTTTAAAGGTATTATTGAGTCCTTTTTCAAGTTCAGGAACATCAAGATCGATAGCTAAGGCAATGGTCGATGGTTTATTTTCGATAACTGGAGCTAAATAACTTTCGGTAGGTTTAACAGTTGTAAGTTGCGTTTTGCAGGAAAACAAGAAACCAAATAGAGCCAATGATGATAAGATTCGTAAGTTCATTTTTTGTACATTTTTGACGATGCAATTTAGGGATAATGTTGTGAGAATATCCTTTTGAAAGGAGGTTTTTATGTTAAATTTTAACACGTACAATTTAATAGTTTTTAAAAAAAGATAGAAATAATAAAGGTGTGAATTTTTAAGTTGCCCTTTCAGGGCGTAAAGGCTTACTGGTTGCATATTTACCCGAGGCGTTGCCATCGGGCTGAATTAATTTGCCCTTTCAGGGCGAAAAGACAAAAAATATATTTATAAGTCAAATGGTTTATCCGCCACTAAGTGGCAATTTACTTCAGCCCAATGGCAACGCCTTGGATTAATGGATACAAAGCGATATTTACGCCCTGAAAGGGCAACTTACGTTAATCCGTCCAAATATATTGCTCATTATATTCAACTCCATATTCCTTTAAAAACAACAAATATTCTTCTTGAAAACTCAATTTTCTATGATGTTCATCTTGATTTTGGATATACATTTTTGTTTTATCTTGTATCGATGGACTTACTGAAAACCCTGCATATCCACTTTGCCACGCAAATGATTCATATCTTGTATCTTTTGTCTTAATCCATCTACTGCTATGTCGTTTAATCTCTTCTACCAAATTTGCTAATGCAATATTTTTGGACATTATGCATAAAATATGGACATGATCATTTGTTCCATTTATAAGAATAGGTATCGATTCATTATCTTTAATTATTGAACCCATATAGGCATATAATTCACCTTTAATAATATTCTCAATTGTTGAACTTCCTTTTTTTATATGGAAAATAATATGGATATACAATTTTGATAATGATTGGGACATAGGTATAGTTTTATAGTTGTTTGAATTGTTGAAATAAGTTGTCTCTTGGATGCGAAAATACAAAAACAACTCAAAAGAAACAATCAATCATTTGAGACTTTAATGATGAAAGAGATGAAGGGTTATAAAATAAAGCGAGATAATTCAAAGACATTAAGTTGCCCTTTCAGGGCGGAAAGCTCTACTGGTTGCAAATATGCCCGAGGCGTTGCCATCGGGCTGAATTATTGTGCCTTTTCAAGGCGATAATACAAAATTGGAATTATAATGAGTGTATAAGCCACGAAGTGAATCCGAACAGAGTGCATTTATAAGGCCTTGTTAAGGATAAAACAACAAATTACATTAAGTCTTGTAGGTAAAAATCGTATGGAGATTAAAAATGAAATTTTCGCCATGAAGTGGCAACTTACAATTAGATTAACCAAAATAATTATTTACAATCGAGAGAATTTGCCTCTTAACTACAACAATCCTTCTTCTTCCTAGCTATATCGCAACCAGAACATCCTGCACATCCGTTTTTTTTTGTTTTTACCGATAACGATTTCACCATTGAATAACCCACATATACTATGCTTGCAGCAACAATTACTATGACAATGCTATTTTGTACCATGATTTTCAATTTTTAAAGATTTTTAAAAATATTTCTATTTATGGAGACGTAAAATATTACGTCTCTACGGTTGATTTTAGAATATTAATTCTTATAAATAACCTTATATAAAATAACTTCCAATCTGATAAACTCCAAAAGACAACAACCATGCTAAAACGGTTGTGTAAATCATTGTAAATACCGACCATTTCCAATCGCTTTCACGTTTTATAGCCGAAATAACAGCTACGCAAGGGAAATAAACGAGTATAAACACCATCAATGAAAATGCTACCAAAGGTGTAAATACCTTTTTCCCAATTTTTGGCCCCGACGAATAGGTTTGCTGTTGCAGTTTTGTGTGCAAATTGGCTGACGATTCATCGGCATGTAAATCGGACTGATACAACACGCCCATTGTGCCTATTACTATTTCTTTAGACGCCATACCGGTGAGAATACTAACACCAATTTTCCAATCAAATCCAAGTGGTTCGATTGCTGGTGCAATAAACTGTCCCATCTTGCCAATATATGATTTTTGCATTCGCTCAGCTTCTTTCTCAATTTCAATAGTTTTGATTTGTGCCAACTTAATGCTGTCGGGCAATGTTGTGTTAGCTTTTACAGCAACGATTGCTTTGTCATAATTTTTAGAATATGAAACATTTCTTGGGAAATAACCTAATGCCCAAATGATTATAGAAGCAACCAGAATTGTTGTACCCATCTTGGTAATATATTGCACACTTTTACTCCACATGTGAATGCTTGTATTCCTTAGCGTTGGAATACGATATGGAGGCAATTCCATAACAAAAGGAACATCTTTCTTGGCAAAGAAAATGTTTTTGAAAAGCAATGCCATTACAATAGCAATAAGCACCCCAATGATATAAATTGACAATAAAACCAATGCTTGATGATAAGGAAAGAATGCCGAAATAAGCAAGATATAAACCGGAAGCCTCGCACTGCACGACATGAATGGAATTATGAGCATCGTTAAGATTCTATCTTTCCTATTTTCGAGTGTTCGGGTTGCCATTATTGCAGGAACATTACAGCCAAATCCCATCAACAATGGAATAAACGATTTTCCGTGCAGACCAATTTTATGCATTAACCTATCCATAATAAATGCTGCACGAGCCATATATCCCGTATCTTCCATTAAAGAAATACAGAAGAATAGTATCAAGATGTTTGGAAGAAACACAATGACTCCACCAACTCCACCAATAATCCCGTTTACCACCAAATCGCGAAGTGAACCTGACGGCATTATATTTTCAATAAAATGAGCAATAAACTGCACAACACTATCGATCCACGACATTGGATAATTACCAAGCGTAAACGTTGCCTGAAACATAGTAAACATCAAAAGCATAAATATTGGAAAACCTAACCAGCGATTGGTTAAAAGCATATCGATATTCCATTTTTTAGGATCTTTAACCGCTTCCGATTCTTGATACGTCTCCTTTAATGCTCCTTTAATAAAGCCATATTTAGCATTGGCAATGATGGTTTCGGTACGTTCGTTAAATTCCTTTTGAAGGCGAATAATCTCCACTTTCGACATCTCAATAATATCCGACGAAAATGGCAAAGCCGAAAATTGGTTTATAAAGGTTTTATCGCCTTCCAATAGTTTTATACAAGCATATCGAGGATAATAATTATCAACGAGTTCGTGATGTTTCTTAATTTCGTTTTTTAATTTATTGACCGATTCGTTAATAAAACTGCCATAGTTAACATGAATATGGCGAAGAATTGGATCTTTATCTTCATACACATCGATAACCTTCCAAAGTAATTCGTCTAAACCTCGACCTTTCGATCCGATGGTAGGAATAATAGGAATTCCAAGCATTTTACCTAGCATCACATAGTCGAAAGTATCGCCCTTTTTCTCAAGTTCATCGAACATATTAAGGGCAATGATAACCTTAATATTCATATCGATAAGTTGTGTTGTGAGGAATAAATTCCTTTCAATATTCGATGCATCTATAACATTAATTACAACATCCGGTTTATCGTTGGTAATATGCGTTCTTACATACAGTTCCTCGGGAGTATATTCCGAAATAGAATAGGTTCCTGGTAAATCGGTAATATTGATGGTATAATCATCTTTAATAAGATGAGCTGTTTTTAAATCGACCGTAACACCGCTATAGTTCCCTACCCTTTCGCGTTTGCCAGTTGCGTAATTGAAAAGTGTTGTTTTACCACAATTTGGATTTCCAACTAAGGCAACATTTATGGTATGTGTTTTTTCTTTAACCGAACGTTTTAAAATGTCGGAAACCAATGTTCCTTCAAACACCGTTTCGGCCATTAGTTTCGCTTCCTCTTCCGACACAATTTCTATTTGTTGTGCCTCGGTTCCACGGAGCAAAACGTGATATCCCATCAGTTCATATTCAACGGGATCTTGTAAAGGAGCCTTTTTAATTGGTGTTACAGTAGTTCCAGCAACAAAGCCCATTTCGTTAATACGTTTACGAAACGATCCATGCCCCAATACTTTTGTGATAACACCCGATTCGCCATTTTGCAAATCGCTTAAATATTTCTTTTGTAAATTTTCCATTTTATAACCCAACTCACGAAATCCATTCTTTGGTTTTGTTTTGACGAACTTCTACAATACGACTAACAAAAACTATCAACTACTTTACAAATGTAGGGTATTTCGTGTTATGATAGCAATCCCCAAATGTGGGGATATTCATGTATTTTACATTTACTCCCTTTTAAAATTTTAAATAAAATTACAATCTAATCCCATTCTAATTTCTCTCTAATTTCAGATTAATACAGCGATTATACCTTTGTTAATGTTAAGTAACATAAAAAGATTAATAATTTAAAAATACAATTATGAAAACAGTAAAGTATCTTCTTGTATTTTCTCTCATTACAGCATGTAATTTGGGAAATGCCCAAAGTTTTGAATTTAGAAATTCGAAATGGGGAATCAATTCTACACAAGTTCAAAAGAATGAAACATCAAAATTGCTTCATTCTCAAAAAGATCAACTTGTTTACGATGGGAAGTTAAACGATTGGGATGCTAAAATTATTTACAGTTTCACGCCACTTAATCAACTGTATCATTCAGGTTATTTAGTAGTGTTAGATAATAAAAATCCACAAGACTATGTAAATGCATATTTACTCCTTCAAGAAACACTCACAAAAAAATATGCAGAACCAACAAATAAAAAATCAACAACAATCAATGGGAAAGTTATCGATCAAGAAGAATGGGCTTCAAATTTAGTTTCCGATAATCTAAGTCTATCAACAACTTGGAAATACGAAAACACAAATATCGTATTATCATTATTCAATGTTAATGATGGTTTTTATTTGGAAGTAAACTATACCTCGGCTGATGCTGATAAAAAGAATAATGAGAATAAAAAGATAGAATTAATTAAAGATTTATAAAAAATTAGGAGCAATAATAACCCAACAATTGCTCCTATTTCATTGAATTAAAGCAATTTTAATTTCTAATCTCATTTTAATGTAACTCTAATTTCAAATTAATAAAGTACTTTTACATTTGTAGAGAATTAATAAAATCAAATTTTAAAATATGTCTTTCAAAAAACAAATAGTATTCGCATTTGCGTTGCTTTCAGTCAGCGTTTACGGGCAAGATGTGTATAAGGACACATTGAAGATAACCGTTCAAAAAGCCGATAGCCTTTTCGTTTTGCAAAACCTTTCACTATTGGCCGAAAAATGTAATATCGATGCAGCGCAAGCTCAAGTATTGCAAGCAAAGGTTTTCAATAATATTACATTTGGTATCAATCAAAATGTATTAAATACCGAATATAAAACAAATGGTGGTCGCAAATGGTTCGATTACACAAACAAAGGCGAAACAAGTGTTCAGTTGCAAAAACTATTTCAAATTGCAGGTCAACGCAACAAACAAATTAAGCTTGCTCGCCTTTCTGCGAATAAAGAAGAACAATTGTATTTCGATCTTTTGCGAACACTTAAATTTACACTTCGAAGCAGTCTTTATAACATCTATTACCTAAAACAAATTGTTACTGTTTACGACAAAGAAATAGCTTCGATGAATGGTTTAATTAGCGTTTATCAAAATCAATTTGAGAAGGGATATATTTCTAAGAAAGAATTGCTTCGATTAAAATCGTCTTTATTCTCTTTGGAAAATGAGCGTATTGGATATACAACTCAGTTGCTTAGTAATCAAGCCGATTTTAATGTTTTGATGCATACTTCAAATGTATATTACGCTCCACAAATCGACACCGCAGCATTCAATTCTGTTGCATTACAAAACTTCAAAGTTCAAACATTAATTGACACTGCCACACAAAACCGCTTCGACCTTAAAATGGCACAATCGAATGTTGATATAAGTCAAGCAAATCTTTCGTTACAAAAAGCAATGAGCGTGCCCGATGTAGCACTTTCAACTGGTTGGGATAGAAATGGAAGCTTTGTTCACGATTATAACTACATAGGTGTGCAGTTCGATTTGCCAATTTTTAACCGTAACCAAGGAAATATTAAAACAGCAAAAGCAATGGTCGAAGGAAGCAAATACAATCTTTTAAATGCTCAAGATCAAGTAAAAGCAGATGTTATTACGGCTTATGCAAATGCTGTTGAAACAGACAATATCTATGCAAAATTCGATAAATCATTTGTAAGCGATTTAGAAACTTTAAATGGTGAAATGCTTAAAAACTTTCAAAAGAAAAACATCAGTCTAATCGAATTTCTCGATTATTACGATGCATATAAAGAGAATGCTGTACAGTTGAATAATCTGCTTTATAACAGAATCAATGCATTCGAAAATATTAATTTTAGTATAGGTAAAGACATTATAATTAAATAAATACAGCTATGAAACGTCACATTAAAAATCTGTTATTACTCGTTGCATCACTCTTTTTTTTAACAAATTGCAACTCGAAAAAGAACGAAGAAAATAAATCGGAATCGGCTCAATTTTGTATACCTGACAGTTTACAAAGCCAGATTACATTGGATACCGTTTTTGTAAAACCTGTTTACGATGAATTAAAGGTTGTAGGTAAAATTTCGTTCGACCAAGATAAGGTTGTTCGTATTTATCCATTGGTTAGTGGGAATGTTGTTGACGTAAAAGTTACTCTAGGCTCGTATGTTGAAAAAGGGCAAGTTTTAGCAGTTATCAGAAGTTCGGAAATGGCAGGAGCCGAAAACGATTTAGTAAATGCAAACTCAAACGAAGCTGTTGCCGAAAAGAATTTTGCAGCTGCAGCCGATATGTACAAAAGCGGAATTCTTTCGGAAAAGGAATATACAGCTTCGCAAAAGGAATTAGATAAAGCTAAATCGGAGCTAAATCGAGTAAAAACAGTTCTTTCTATTTATGGTAATGGATCAAATAATTATGTAGTAACATCACCTATTTCGGGTTACATTGTCGAGAAGTTCATAACAACGAACATGCAGATTCGTTCCGACAACAGTACCAATCTTTTCACAATTTCTGATCTTTCAAATGTTTGGGCTATGGCAAATGTTTACGAATCAGACATATCAGAAATTGTTGCAAACGAAAAGGTTGATGTTACTACCATCTCATATCCCGACAAAAAATTTGTTGGAAAGATTGATAAAATCTACAACTCTCTTGATCCCGACAGTAAAACAATGACCGTTCAGATTCAATTGGACAACAAAGATTATTTGTTGAAACCTGAAATGTTTATTTCAGCAGTTGTTAATCATAAAACAGATAAAACAATGCTTGCAATACCATCAAAAGCTATCATTTTCGACAGAAATGTTTATTGGGTTTTGGTTTATAAAGATAAATGTCATATCGAAGCTCGTAAAATTGATATTGCCACATCAAATAGCACAAGCACCTACGTACGTTCGGGTGTAAATGCAGGAGAACGTGTCATTTCAAGCACTCAATTGCTGATTTACAATGCAATGAACCAATAATTAATATTTAGATTATATTAAAGAATAGTCATATGAATAAGTTCATAAAAAGTATCATAGCATTTTCTCTGAAAAACAAATTCTTTGTCTTTTTCAGTTTAGCTATCATTATCATTTGGGGTATTGCAAGTTATCTTAGTACTCCAGTTGAAGCATTTCCCGATGTAACCAATACTCAAATTACCATTATCACCCAATGGCCTGGACGTAGTGCCGAGGAAATTGAACGATATGTTACCATTCCAATCGAAATAGAAATGAATTCCGTTCAAAAGAAATTGAATGTTCGGTCATCTACACTCTTTGGACTTTCGGTAGTAAAAATCATTTTCGACGACGATGCCGATGATGCTTTTGCCCGTCAACAAGTAAACAATCTTTTGGTTAATGTTGATGTTCCTGACGGTGTAAAACCCGAAGTAGAACCACCATATGGGCCAACAGGTGAGATTTTTCGTTACACGTTAAAAAGTCCAAATCGCAATGTTCGTGAATTAAAAACGATTCAAGACTGGGTTGTAGAACGTCAAATCCGTTCGGTAAGTGGTGTAGCCGATGTTGTTAGCTTTGGAGGCGAAGTTAAAACCTTTGAAATACAAGTAAACCCACATCTTTTAACCAAATATGGAATAACTCCTCTCGAAGTATTTCAAGCTGTAAATCGTAGTAACATAAACGTAGGTGGCGATGTAATTGAACATAACACACAAGCTTATGTTGTTCGAGGAATTGGTGTACTCGACAAATTCAACGAAATAGGAAATATTATTGTTAAAAACATTCAAGGAACACCAATTCTTATTCGAAATGTTGCTGTAGTAAAAGAGTCTTGTTTACCTCGTATGGGAAAAGTTGGTCGCGACAATCAACCCGATGTTGTTGAAGGCATTATTGTAATGCGTAAAGGTCAAAACCCTGGCGAAGTTATTGAAAAGGTTAAAGCTAAAATCGAGGAATTAAACACAAAAATACTTCCTGCCGATGTAAAAGTTGATACGTTCTACAATCGCGAAAATCTGATTGATTATGCTACACATACTGTATTACATAATCTTTTTGAAGGAATTATTTTTGTAACCATCATCGTGTTTATTTTCATGGCCGATTGGCGTACAACATTAATTGTGTCGCTCATAATTCCACTTTCATTGCTCTTTGCATTCATCTGTCTAAAATTAAAAGGCATGTCGGCAAATCTTTTATCGATGGGAGCAATCGACTTTGGTATCATCATCGATGGTGCTGTGGTAATGGTCGAAGGGGTTTTTGTGGCTCTCGACCATCGAGCCGAAGAGGTGGGAATGGCGAAATATAATAAGCTTTCCAAACTGGGATTAATAAAAGAAACTGGGACCGAAATGGGAAAATCGATTTTCATTTCAAAGTTGATTATCATCACAGCTTTATTACCCATTTTCTCTTTCCAAAAAGTTGAAGGTAAAATGTTCTCTCCGTTAGCATTTACACTTGGTTTTGCATTGCTTGGAGCTTTGATTTTTGCATTAACATTTGCTCCAGTTATGGCTAGTATTTTGTTTAACAAAAATGTAAAAGAGAAACACAATCCATTTTTAATTTTCATTACAAAATACACCACATCGTTCTTCGACAGAACATATAGAAATAAACGTTTAAGCTTAATTATTGCAGGAACCGTTCTTGTAGTCAGCTTTATATCATTCAAATATCTTGGAAACGAATTTTTACCTCAGCTTAACGAAGGAGCTATTTATGTTCGTGCTTCGTTGCCAATGAGTGTATCGCTCGACGAATCGGTGCGAATTTCGGAAGACATGCGTCACATTATTAAATCGTTTCCTGAGGTAAAACAAGTAATGTCGCAAACTGGTCGCCCCAACGATGGAACCGATGCAACAGGTTTTTATAATGTTGAGTTTCATGTCGATATTTATCATACAGACGAAATGGACAAAAAAGCCAACAGAGATGCATTGATTGATCGAATGACTAAAAAGCTTTCGAAATATCCTGGCATAGTATTTAACTTTTCGCAACCTATTCAAGATAATGTTGAAGAAGCTGTGTCGGGGGTAAAAGGCTCGTTGGCAGTAAAGATTTTTGGCGACGATTTATCATTACTCGAATCAAAAGCCGACAGTGTTTTCACAATTATGAATAAGGTTCAAGGAGTTGCCGATTTGGGTGTTATCAGAAATCTTGGTCAACCCGAATTCCGTATTGAACTTGACGAAGATAAAATGGCAATGTATGGCGTAGCAACTGCCGACTGTAACTCTGTTATTGAAATGGCAATTGGTGGCAAAGCAGCGTCTATTTTTTATGAAGGATATAAGAAATTTGACATTCGAATTCGCTATTTGCCCGAATATCGTGTAAACGAAAATGAAATTGGCAACTTAATGGTTCCAACCTTAAACGGAACACAAATACCAATTAAGGAAATAGCAACTATTAAAAAAGTAATTGGACCTATTTTAATTTATAGAGATAAGAATCAACGCTTCATAGCATTAAAGTTCTCGGCTCGTGGTCGTGATATGGGCTCAACAGTTGCCGAATGTCAACAAAAGGTTAATGCAGCAATTACATTACCTAAAGGTTATTCAATGTCGTGGGAAGGTGATTTTGAAAACCAACAACGTGCTTCGAAACAATTGAGCATTGTTGTTCCAATCAGCCTTGTATTGATATTCTTTATCTTGTTTGTGATGTATGGAAATGCCCTTGATGCTGGATTGATATTGATGAATGTTCCCTTTGCAATTGTTGGAGGAATTCTGGCATTACACATAACGGGTACGAACTTCTGTATCTCGGCAGGTATTGGATTTATAGCATTGTTTGGTATTTGTATCCAGAATAATGTTATCCTCATGTCCAAGTTTAAGAAAAATCTGCACGATCGGATGCACTTGGATGACGCAATTAGAAATGGAGTAATTGCTCGAATTCGTCCCGTCATTATGACTGCAACACTTGCTGCAATTGGATTAATTCCTGCTGCGGTATCAACAGGAATAGGTTCGGAATCATCAAAACCTTTGGCAATTGTTGTTATTGGTGGACTAGTAACTGCTACAATTTTAACATTATTTATTTTCCCAATTATTTTCAAAGTGATTTATAAATTCAAAGTTAAAAAGTTGCAATAAAGTCAAAATCATGACAAACGTTTTGATTATAGTAGATGATACTTCAGTTAGTTCTTCGCTTCAAAAAGGGCTAGCTGGAGTTGATTTTACAATAGATATTTTGCATTCAAGTAAATATGAAATTGCATTAGATAGGATAAAACAATATGATTGTATTATGATTGATTGTGGATTAGCCTTTATTAATTGTTATGCAATTTGCAAATTCATAAGACATGCAATTGGCGATATTACTCCTATTTTCTTATTAACTTCTTCTTCATCATCAACCGAGCTATTCATCAAAGGTATTGAAGCAGGAGCTACAGATTTCCTATCAATTGGGTTTCCATTTAATGAAATATTAACGAGATTTACCGCTTTAATTCAAAAGTATATATAGTCATAATGAAAATCATTAAAATAGGAATATTCTTACTCCTTTTTTGTAATGTAGTTAAAGCAGCCGATTCTTTATCGACACAAAATGACAGAAAGAAAAGATACATTATAGCTGGTACCGAAGCATTTTGCTACGCTGCAAGCTATTCAGGTCTAGGAGTTTTATGGTATTCCGATTATCCGAAAAGCGATTTCCATTTTAAAAACGACATTCACGAATGGATGCGAATGGATAAATTTGGTCATGCCTTTAGCGGATATTGGATTTCACGGGGGAATTATGAATTATTTAAATGGGCCAATTTTAGCGACAATAAAGCAATAATGATAAGTATGGCAAGCTCGTGGCTTTACATGAGTACTATTGAAGTTTTTGATGGATTTTCATCGCAATATGGAGCTTCACAAACCGACATATTGGCAAACACCCTTGGCACAACATTATTTGGATTTCAACAATATTTTTGGAAAGAACAAAAGGTTTTGTACAAGTTTTGTTTTTATCCAAGCCCTTATGCCAAATATCGTCCCGATGAATTTGGAACAAACTACATGAATAATCTTTTGAAAGATTATAATGGACAGATTTATTGGTTTTCAACAGGAATACAAAATCTAACGGGAGTAAAAGCAATACCTCAATGGCTAAATATAGCCGTTGGTTTTGGAGCTCATGGAATGACTGGAGGAACGGAAAACTACAAAGAAGTTGTAAATGGATTATCGCCAATTCCCGATAGTGAACGTGCACGTCAAGTCTATTTATCCTTCGACATAAATATGGAAAAGATAAAAACGAAAAATAAAGTTTTAAAAGCTACATTACTTGCATTGAATACTATTAAATTTCCTCTGCCAACTATTCAAATAAACAGAAGTTCTACCAAGATTGTGATTAGATAAACAAATAAATTATTGAGATCTTTATAAATCAAAGTTATACATCTAGAATTTTAAAAATTGTTTTATGAGAAGTATATATAAAAAAATATGGATATTAATTTTTGTTGTAGCAACGATATTGGTACTTAATACATTATTAAATCGACAAATTATTAAAGAAAATGAGAGTATTTTTAATAAGAAAAATGCGATAAACCTTGTTTTAAGTCATTTGGTTGATTTGAATTATTTGACAATTGTTATTGACGATTTACAAGACAATATAACTGAAGAAAACGATGAGGTTAAAAACAAAATTATTTCTTTAAAAAATGAAGAATTTGATCTTATAGAAAAGAATCATACACTATTAATTGAAAATGGACTATATGATTCCGAAATAAAACATTCGATTACAATTCTTGAAAATAATGAAATAGTTTTTAAAAACTTTATTGCTCAAAGAAGTCTCATCGATTGGATTGATTCAAATAAACATGAATCGATTCACTTAAGTATGGCTATTCAAAAAATTGAAAAACATCTATACAATAATAGAGTTTATTTGATGGCAAAAACAGAATATAATTTACAAATCATTAATTATATAGATATTGCTCAAGCATTTATTATTATTTTAATTACGATAATCATAGTATGGATGCTGATAAACGACAATGATAAGGCCAATGAACTTATTTTGGAATTAAAACAGCTCAATGCAACAAAAGACAAGTTTTTTTCAATTATTAGCCACGATTTAAGAAGTCCATTTAATGCTATATTAGGATTTTCGGAAGTATTACAAAAGGAATTTCATACTTATCCTCAAGAACAAACACATCAATACTTAACGTATATCCATCAAGCAGCCAGAAAGACTTTTGAACTGCTCGAAAATTTACTTGAATGGTCGAGCTTACAAACGGGGAAAAACAAACCACGATTTGAATTAGTATCAATAAATGAAATAATAAATAACGAAATTGATTTACTAAAAACAGCTGCAAGTCAAAAATACATTGAACTAACGTATGAATGTTCAACACAATCTAAAGTACTTGTCGATATAAATATGATGAATACCGTTTTTCGTAATATTATTTCAAATGCTATAAAATTCACGGATGTTAATGGTAAAATAAGTATTACAGGTTTTGAAGAAAACAATGAAGTATCAATTGTCATTTCAGACAATGGTGTTGGTATTGACGAGAGTACGCTTTTAAATCTCTTTAAAATAGACACAAAAATATCGAGTATTGGAACTCAAGGAGAAAAAGGAACTGGCTTAGGATTATTACTCTGTAAAGAATTAGTTGAAAAGAATAATGGACGAATTTCTGTTGAAAGTGAAATTAGTGTGGGTACAACTTTTACAATTATTTTACCAAATAAAAGCTAATAATACGAAATAGGAACTACCTTTTCTCAATGGGAATGTAGTTTTTCGTCCATAAACTATACAAAAAAACCCGGAAGTAAAACTTACGGGTTTGCAATCTATAATTTCATTTTTAAACGGTCAAAAAATATTTTATTCTTAGCCTTATTATATGCTTCTTTTTCATCAAACACACCATCAAAAGGTTGTCCCATTCGAATATAGTATTTAAAGAATGTCGACATATTCATTCCCCATTTTAGAGCAAATTGTTTCCTGCCATTATTTTTTTTAACCCTTGCGGTTGTTCTTGACACAAAATGATAAGCTCTCGATTTTGACAATCCTTTATAATATCTAACTCCAGCTTGCCATAGTTTCATCATAAAATCGGGATCGGAACCCATACCTGGCGAAAATTCAGTACTTAAACCACCAACCAAGCACCAAAGATCACGATGTAAAACCATTGGATACCAGCTACTACCGCTCCAATCATCACAATTTACATCCATAAAATCAAGTAAGAAATCCTTTTCATTAAAAGTATTAGGCGAAGTACCATAATTTGCAGGTGTAATTGCAGTCTTATCACGATTTGGATATGGTTCCATGCGAGTAGATGACAATGCAAAATAGTTATGACCAATCGTTTTTATCTCTTCCATTAAAAAATAATCCCACTTGGGTGCTACATAATTGTCGTCATCAATTAATACAACATAGTCTGATTCAATTAACGGAGTTAAAGCATTCATTCCAAAGCAAATACCGATATTTTCCTTAGAATGGCTATATGCATATCCATTTTCACGTACCCAGTTTAACGTTCCATCAGATCCTTCGTTTACATGAATAAGTATTTGATGATTATAACTTGAATTTTTTATAATACTTTCAATACAAACTTTTAAATATTCAAAATTATTCCACGAAACAATTAATATTGAAAATACTGGTTTTTCCGATAAAGTCCTATTTGTAGGATTAATGGTTATCGGATTTATTTTAAAATAACGTTCGTTTACCATCCTGTTTTAATTACATTACATATTGTTTCAACTTGTTCAATTCCAATTCGTGTATGTAATGGAAGTACCAAATAACGGTTTTCCAATGCATCCATATTTGGATAACAATCTTTCCTTCCACCAAATATTGAATATCTGTCGTTTCGGTAATGAACTTGTCCCGATTCAATGCCATTTTCACGAAGCTTTTTCATTAAATCGGCTCTTTTATCTACCAAAACAGTAAACAGCCATGCAGCATGTTCTCTATCGGTATATTCATTCCCAATTATTGAAACATCGGGATTTGACTTCAATAATTCGCAATATTTTGCAAAAAGTCTACGTCGATGAACAAGTACTTCATCAATTTCAGCTAAGCCTTCCAAACCCATAGCAGCAGCTATGTCAGTCATCTGATATTTGTATCCAATTTCTGTTATATCATTTTCCCAAATTCCTTTTTGCTTCGATGAACGATCAATTCCAAACCAACGAATTCTATCTGCTTTTTCTTTTAATTGTTGATTTTTAACGATAAGCATTCCTCCATCGCCAGTTGTAATATGTTTTATAGCTTGAAAAGAAAACATGGTAAAGTCAGACATTTCACCAACAATTTTACCCTTGTATGTAGCTCCCAATGCATGAGCAGCATCTTCAATAATAGGAATATTATGCTTTGAAGCTATTGCTTGTAATTCGTCCATATCGCAAGGTAGACCTCCATAATGAACACAGACAATTGCTTTGGTTTTAGATGTAATTAACGATTCAACAGCTTTGGGATCGATATTAAATGTATTCGATTGTACATCGGCAAAGCGAATGGTAACTCCCATATAAAGAAGGGGAATATTGGTAGCAGTACATGTAAATAAAGGCACAATCACCTCATCGCCTGGCTTTAAATCGCAAAACATATAAGCTAAATGAAGTGCATCGGTTCC